>ENA-ORVG01000062-ORVG01000062.1-human-gut-metagenome-genome-assembly--contig:-NODE-62-length-131016-cov-30.120280_pt1 | contig 131016 bp, 105 predicted proteins | sample MGYA00242091_ERZ509233 | MGnify/ENA primary metagenome ERZ509233 (study PRJEB26280, sample SAMEA2338840) | human gut metagenome | biome: human gut; feature: human-associated habitat; material... | reverse complement strand
CGCTGGGGCGGCGGAACGGATTCAGCGGTTTTTGAAGGTGGTGATCTTCTCCTTGTTCAGGAAGGCGTGCATGGCGTCCTTCTGGTCCTCAGTGGAAAAGCACAGGCCGAAGGCCTCTGACTCAAAGGCGATGGCGGAGTTGATGTCGATCTGTTTGCCGATGCGGATGGCCTGCTTGGCCTGGCGGACTGCCACCTGGGGGCGGGAGGCGATCAGGTCGGCCAGCTCCAGAGCCTTGTCCAGCATCACGTCGGCAGGGTAGACATGCTTGACCAAACCGATCTGAAGGGCCTCTTGGGCGTCGATGGTGCGGCTGGTGAGCACCAGCTCCATGGCGGTGGACATGCCTACGATGCGCTGAAGGCGCTGGGTGCCGCCGAAACCGGGAGTGATGCCCAGCCCAACCTCAGGCATGCCGAAGGTTGCCTTTTCACTGGCTACCCGAATGTCGCAGGACATGGCCAGCTCACAGCCGCCGCCCAGGGCGAAGCCGTTGACTGCGGCGATCACCGGGCTGGGGAAGCGGGTGATGTGCATCATGGTATTGTTTCCATGATGGCTGAAGCGCTTGGCGTCGTCGGCGGTATAGTTGACCATCTCGCCGATGTCGGCACCGGCCACGAAGGAGCGTCCGGCGCCGGTGATAACGATGACGTGGACATCCTCCTGGGATTCTGCGCGCAGCAGGATATCGTCCAGCTGTTCGATGACCTCCAGGTTCAGGGCGTTCAGGACTTCCGGGCGGTTGATGGTGATGAGGCCCACGTGGCCGCGTTGCTCAAATTCTACAAAAGCCATAGGGGTATCCTCCTTTTTACAGTGTCTCATTCTTCTTCCAGAAAATCACGGGGATAAAGGGGGCGGGATCTCTTTCTTAATCGTACTATAAACGATTTCCCGGGCGGAAGCAAGGCGTCTGGTGACAAAGGTAAAGATACGCCAGTTTTTGGTCAATTCAGGCATGATTCTCCCCTGGAACGAGAGAAATATGTGAAAAAGATAACGAATTTCTTGCAGGAATGGCGGGGCGGCGGCGTGAATACAGTGAAGGGAGGACCGCCCGCTGGGGCGGGGAGGAGGGACTGGATTTGCTGCGTCACGATGAATGGTCCGCTGGAAGCAGCGCCCTGTTTCTGACCGCCTTGGCGGCGGTATCACAGGGGCTGTCGTTCTGTTACCGGGTGGCCCTGTCCCGGCTGGTGGGGGCGGAGGTGATGGGGCTGTATCAGCTGCTGATGCCGGTGTGCTCGGTACTGCTGTCCCTCACCGCTGTGGGGCTGACCGCAGCCATGTCCAACCTCAGCTCCCAGTATCTGGCCCTGGGAAACGGAAAGGGAGTGGCGCAGACCAGGCGGATGTGCCTCACCGCCCTGGGAGTGGGGCTCCTGCCGGTATCGGCGGCAGTGGTGGCCTTCTATGACCCCATCTCGGTCTATCTGCTGGGGGATGCCCGGACCCAGCTGGGGCTGATCCTGCTGCTGCCCTGCGTGGCTCTCACCGGGGTGGAGAACATCCACAAGCACTTTTTCTATGGGACCGGAGTGGTCCGCCCGCCTGCTGTCGTGGAGCTGATGGAGCAGTTCATCCGGGCGGCGGCGGTGCTGGGGCTGCTGGTGCTGTTTCTGCCCCAGAACCCAGAGCGGACGGTGGGGCTGATCGTCACCGGCATGGTGATTTGTGAGATCTTTTCCGCCGTGGCGCTGACAGTGCTCTACCGCCGGCGGATGGCGCGGATCGGCCGGACGGGGCCGGGGGAGCGGGGCGGGACTCTGGCCCGGCGGGTGACCTCCATCGCCGTCCCTGTGGGGGCCACCGCCCTGCTGGGTAATCTGATGTCGGCGGTGAACGCCGCCCTTATCCCACAGAAGCTTGTGGAGAGCGGCATGGACCGGGCGGCGGCCATGTCGGAGTTCGGCGTGGTGTGCGGGATGACCCTGCCCATGCTGGCCCTGCCCACTGTCTTTCTGGGGGCGCTGAATCTGGTGCTGGTCCCCAGGCTGGCCTACTCCACGGCACTGAACCGCCCGGAAGAGGTGAGGCGGCGGGCCGGGCGGGCCATGCTGGCGGTGTCGGTGCTCATTCTTCCCTCCATGGCGCTGATGGTGGTGCTTGGGCCGGACCTGGCCCGGATGATGTTCGGCCAGCCCTCGGCGGGGGAACACCTGCTCCCCCTGGCGGCGGCCATGGCGCTGGGCGTCCACGCGCTGGCGCTGGGACGGCTGGGCGGCGACGCCCTGCCGTGGTACGGCGCGGTGATCCTGCTGGCGGTGGCGTATCTCCTGTTCAGCATCCTGCCGCCCACGGGACGGCTGTTCGCGGAGCAGGCCGGTGTGCCCGCCGCCTCTATCCCCTTTTGACGGCAAGGCGGGCAAAAAAGGTCCCCCATGCGGATGCATGGGGGACCTTTTTGTGGGGATGCGGTATCAGGGCATAGTGGCGCGGAGACCGTCGGTGTTGTAGGTACGGCTGAGGGTCTTGCCGTCGGCGGCCACGCCGCGGACGGTATAGGCGTAGGTGGTGCCGGACTTGCCGCTGGTGTCCTTATAGGTGGTGCCGCTGACGGAGGACGCCAGCAGCGTCCAGCCGGACGCGCCGTCCACCTTGCGGTAGACGTTGTAGGTCTTGGCGTCGGCCGTGCTCTCCCACGTCAGCTGGATGCCGCCGGTAACGCGCCTGGCGCTGGTCAGCTTCACGTAGTCCGGCGTGGTGGAGGCCGCCGTCACCTTGGCGGTGACGCCGGTGGAGGACATGGGCCCCAGCGTCTTGCCGTCGGCGGCCACGCCACGCACCTTATAGCCGTATTTCACGCCCTTCTGCACCGTGGTGTCCTTGTAGCTGGTGCCCTTGACGGAGGAGGCCACCTGCGTCCAGCTGCTGCCGGCGTCCGCCGTGCGGTAGACGTTGTAGGTCACGGCGTTGGCCGCCGTGTCCCAACTCACGGTGATGCCGGCGGAGTCAGCCTTGGCCGAGCGCATCGCAGGGGCAGCGGGGGTGGGCACGGTGCCGTAGGTGATGGTCACCACGGAGCTGTATGCCGAGGCGGTGCCGTTCGCCTTCAGGGCGCGGACCTTGTAGTAGTAGGTGGTGCCGTTGGCGAGGTAGGAGGTATTGGTATAGCCGGTGGCGGACTGGGTGGACATCAGGCTGTATGTGCCGTCCTTGCTGCGGGCGCGGTACACCTCATATTTGGCGGCGTCCGTAACCTTGTCCCACTTCAGGGCGGGGCGGCCCTGACTGTCCTTGCTGCCGGTGACCAGCGGCGCGCCGAAGGGAGCCTTGTAGGTCACGGAGACGGGGGTGCTGTCCGGGCCTGCCGTGCCGTCGGAGCCCAGGGCGCGGACCTTGTAGTAATAGGTGGTGCCGTTGGCGAGGTAGCTGGTGTTGGTGTAGCTGGTGCCGGTGACGGTAGAATACTTGATGTAATCGCCGTCCTTGCTGCGGGCGCGGTACACCTCGTACTTGGCCGCGCCGGTGACAGCGTTCCATTTCAGGGTCGGACGGCCCTGACTGTCGTTGCCGCCGGTGACGGTGGGGGCGGACAGAGACGCGGGCGCACAGCGCAATGCAGCACTGGTCAGATCCTCGTTGCCCTCAGAGATGCTGATCTTCGCCCAGTCCGCCGCCGTGCCGGCGTAGTACACGTCCGTCAGGCTGTCGCAGTTGGAAAATGCGTCTACACCAATAGACGTTACGCTCTTAGGGATGGTCACCTTCGCCAGTCGGACGCAGTTGGAAAATGTCCATTCGTTGATGGACGCCAAACCGCTCGGAATTGTCACGGAGGTCAAAGAAGTACAACCGTGGAATGCATGCTCACGAATTCCGAATACACCATTAGGAATTTTAACAGATGTCAGGCCGCTGCAGCCGCTGAATGCATACTGGCCAATGAAAGTTACGCTGTCTGGAATTGTCACGGATGTCAATGCAGTGCAATTATTGAATGTATCGGGCTGGATAAAATCTACGCCGTCAGGGATTTTCACAGACTGCAGCGCAGTACAGTTGACAAACACGGCGGCATCCAAGTATGTTACGCTGTCCGGAATCGTCACGGACGCCAAATTACTGCAACCGGAAAATGCGCCCCTGCAGATGCTTGTCACGCTGTCCGGAATTGTTACGGATGTCAGATTGCGGCAACTCATGAACGCTCCATCTCCAATGCACGTCACTTGAGTTGGAATAATAAATCTGCCTCCCGTAATTTTTCCAGCACATTCCAACACCGTCCGGTCTTTGCTGTATAATGCACCATCTATACTGCAATAGGCGCTATTATCGGGATCTACGTTCAAATAAATGTTTCCGCCGCTGAACACATAGGCGCCGATACTGGTCACACTGCGCGGGATCGTCACAGACGTTAAGCTGGCGCAGTCACGGAATGCAGAATTTTCGATTCTGGTCACACCCTTTGGGATTGTCACGGACGTCAGGCCGCTGCAGCCGCTGAATGCATACTCACCGATGCTGGTCACACTGTCCGGAATCATCACAGATGTCATTAGAGTACATCTGGAAAACGCACAGTCTCCAATAGCCTGAACCCCATTCTGGATAGCCACTTTTTTGATGTATTGCCGCAAATTGTACCAAGGCGCACCACCGATACCATAGTCATCAATCCGAGTCTTACCGCTGATGGTCAAAGTGCCGTCGGATGTCAGCACCCACTTCACATTAAGGCCGCAGCTGCCGCTGGCAACCACTTCCGTCTCGGCGGCCCAAGCTGTGTCCACCATGCCCAGCGGAACGGCGCTGAGCAGCATGAGAGTCGCCAACAGGATGGATAGGATTCGTTTTTTCACAGGATCTCCCCCTTTTCTTTGTGACCTCCGCCGATCTGTGCACCAGCGGGATGTTATATTAATAGCATACACCATTTTTTTGTAATTTCAATATATAAAGGGCATAGTATCCGTCTTTTTTGCGAAAAACCGCAAAACCCATGAAAAAAGAGCGCGGCCAAGCCGCTCTCTTTTCCGTCCTCCGCCGGTACACACGCCGGCAGGTCATTACAACGATAGAATACACCTGTTTTTGTGCGATTTCAATAAGCCGGCTGCATAGTATCGGTCTTTTTCCCCTGTTTTTTGCAAAAAAGCGCAAAAAAGGGGACTGTCCGATGGACAGTCCTCTTTTTTATCAGAAGTGGCCGCTGCGGCCGGAGCCGCCTCCGCCGGACTCGCTTTGGGAGTCGTTCTTCTCCTTTTTGCGGCGGGTCTCGGTGGTGTGGGTGTAAATGTCCGAGCGCTCCGTCAGGTCCAGCCCCTCGGCGGTGACGTAGACATCCGCCTCCGCACCGCGGCGGACGGACTTCATCTTGCCCTTCAGCACCAGGCACACCGCCAGCGCCACGCCGCAGCCCACCAGCAGCGCCGGGAAAATCACCTTGCTCAGAGGTTTGCGTACCGCATGGCCCTCCGATGCCTGCTGCATCATGTCGGCGCAGGTGGTCAGATAGGCATGGAAGCCGCCGTACCAGTCGTCATCGCCCAGATAGTCCAGGAAGCTGTCCTCCAGCTGCTGCTGGGCATAGCTGCCGATCATGCTCTGGGCGTAGCCGTCGCGGACATACAGGCTGTAGCTGCGGTCGTACATGCTCAGGAGCAGCAGCACGCCGTCACGGTCCTCGCCGATGCCGAAGTCGTAGTCGTTGTAGATGGTGCAGGCGGCCTCGTAGACGCCGTCGGCGTACTGCTCGTAGTCGTAGATGGTGACCACGTACACCGCGCAGTCGTACTGCCAAGTGATCTGGTCGGCCAGAGATTCCAGCTGCTGGCGCTCGCCGTCGGTGAGCAGGCTCTCCGTGTCGTAGATCAGGGCGTCGCCGGGCTGGGTCTCCGCCCATGCGGGGACGGTCAGCGTCAGTGCTGCCAGCAGGGCCAGCAGAAACGTAGAAATTCTCTTTTTCATTGCGCCGCCTCCCTTATACCAGCATCATGATGGCGGCGGTAATGGCCGCCACCGGCGCCGCCACAGCGGCGAAGATGGTCCAGAACTTGCCCATATCCGTGGGCAGGTCGCCCACCAGCCTGCCGGTCTGGCCGTTCATGGCGAACAGGAAATCCTGTCCCTTCCACTTGGTGTGGAGCATCCAGACAGGCAGCAGGGCGTAATGCACCTTGCCGCGCCGCAGCCGGATGTCCTGCCGCAGGGGGATGCAGCTGTCGTACTGCTCCGCCGTGCGGCGCAGGGCGCTCTCCAGCGAGGCGGCGCAGCGTCCGTCGGCGCGGTCATGGCTGTCCTCCACACTGACATCGTACTTGTCGGCCAGGAAGCCGGGCAGGTACGCGGTGGAGAAGGGCTTCAGATCGGTGTAGTCATACGGCTCGATGGAGTCCATGTGGTCATCGGGCATCTTGCTGGACGCGTCCACGGGCACCTTTTCAAAGGAGATGGAGCCGCCTCGGTGAACGTCGTAGTGCTCCGTCTCCGTCACCTCATAGTCGGAGGTCTCGTACTCGTGGTGGATGAGGCCCTCGTAGTCCACGGTGCCCTCGGCCTGGCCGTCGAACATCCAGAAGGGGACATACACGCCCTGGATCTTCTCGATGTGGTTGCCATTGGTGAACGCCTTGGGCAGCAGGGGCTTGCCCTTATAGTGGTTCTTCAGGGCAGCCACGGCGTCCTCCTTGCTGAGCTTGAAGGGCAGGACGAAGTCCGGCTTCAGCGCGCCGCTGAACTGGCCCGGCACCACGGTGGGATTGCCGCAGTAGGGGCAGGACGTGGCGGCGGTGGAGGCGTCGCAGATCAGCTCCGCGCCGCAGGAGGGGCAGTTATAGGCCTTCATGCCGTCGGCCTCCGCGCCCCAGTCGCTGCTCAGGTCGGAGGTGTCCCAGCCCTGAGACTCCATGTCCGCCATTTTCTGGCGGTTTGCCTCAGCTTTGGCCTCCGCCTTTTCGGACGCCGCTGCTGCGGCGGCTTCCTTATCGGCGTACAGCTTTTCAATGTCCGCCACCTCGTACTGCGCGCCGCAGTAGTCGCACTCCAGCTTGCCGGACGCGCCCACAAAGTGCAGCGGGCCGGTGCAGGCAGGGCATTTATAGTTGGTCACTTGGGATGCCATAATTTTCCTCCCTCTCACAGTCTGACCGGGGCGGCCTTACAGGGGCCGTCCGCAGTTCTGGCAGAACTTGCTGCCGTCATTTTCCAGCTTGGCGCCGCAGCTGGGGCAGAACGTGGGCCGGAAGCCGGTGTCCTGCCGGGGCGCATAGTCCTGACGAGGGGCGTAATCCTGATTGGGTGCAGACTGCTGATAGCCGCCCTTCCCGGGGACGCCCAGATAGACGGAGCTGTCGAAGCCCAGGATCATGGTGAACACGGAGGGCAGGAAGATCAGGCCCACCGCAAAGCCGCCGCTCTTGCCGAAGGCCTTGGCCAGCCTGATGCAGGTCTGGATGCCCAGGACGATGTTGTAGATGGGGATCAGCAGCATCAGAAAACGCCAGCCGCTGCCCCAGGTGATCTCGAAGATGGTATAGACATTGTAGAAGGGTACGATGGAGGCCCAGCCGGGCTTGCCCGCCTTCTTGAACAGCAGCCAGCAGGCCACGATGCCCGCCACGCCCAGCAGCAGGGAGAGGAAGCTGGCGAAGGGGCTGGGGGCCGTCTGGTACTCATAATAATAGTAATCGATGAACTGCATGGTCTTCTCCTTTCACATGTCACACTTTGTCAGGGACGGGGATTGCCGCAGTTGGCGCAGAACTTGCCCTTGTTGACGCTGCCGCAGGAGCAGGTCCACTCGTCGGCAGGTCTGGGCTTGCCGCATTCGCCGCAGAATTTGCCGGTGTTCACCGCGCCGCAGGAGCACTTCCATTCCCCCGCCGGTGCGGGCTTGGGTGCGCCGCACTCGCCGCAGAACTTGCCGGTGTTGCCGGTATGGCCACAGGAGCAGGTCCAGCCTGCGGGCTGGGACGCCGCCGGCTGGGCGGTCTGCTGCTGACCCATGGCGTACAGGTCCTGTGCATTCATGCCGCCGGCCTGACCCGCCATGTTCATGCCCATGAACGCCATGGCCGCGCCGCCCTTGTTGGCCGCCGCCGCCTTCATGGCGTCGCCCTGACTGCCTGCAAGGTGCGCCGCCGCACGGGTGGGGTCCATGAAGGCCGCGTTGCGCTGCAGCTCCTTGAGCATCTTCTCGTCTTCTTCATCGGCGGTGACACTGGACACGCCGAAGGACACGATCTCGATGCCCCGCAGGTCGCGCCACTTCTTGCTCAGCACCTCGTTGAGGGCGTCGGCCAGCTCCATGGTGTGGCCGGGCAGCTGGGAGTAACGGATGCCGGTCTCGCCGATCTTGGCGAAGGCGGGCTGGAGGGCCGTCAGCAGCTCGGTCTTGAGCTGGCTGTCCAGCCGGTCGCGGGTGTAGTCCTCGCTGACGTTGCCGCAGACGTTGGTGTAGAACAGCATGGGGTTGGAGACGCGGTAGCTGTACTCGCCGAAGCAGCGGATGCCCACGTCGATGTCGATGCCGGCCCGCTGGTCCACCACGCGGAAGGGCACGGGGCTGGGCGTGCCGTACTTATTGCCGATAAGCTCCTTGGTGTTGAAGTAGTAGATGCGCTGATCCTTGGGGGCCTCGCCGCCGAAGGTAAAGCGGTTGGCCATGGTGCCGAACATGTTCTTCAGGCCCTGGCCCAGACTGCCGCAGAACAGGGACGGCTCCGAGGACATGTCGTAGGTATACTCGCCGGTCTCGGCGCACATGTCCACGATCTTGCCCTGGTCCACGATGAGCATGCACTGGCCGTCCGCCACCGCGATGACGGAGCCGTCGGTGATGACGTTGTCATCGCCGTGACGGTTGCTGGAGCGTCGGGTGGTCTTTTTCTGTCCCTTTACCGCCAGCACATTCTCGGGAATGGCGTCACAATAAAAATATTCCTTCCACTGGTCAGCCAGCGTACCGCCGGCCGCGCCCATCGCCGCTCTGATAAGTCCCATAGTCTTTCTCCTTTTTCTGCAATTTGGGGGCGCTCCCCTGTTTCGCCCCATCGGATACTTTCAGCATACCATAAAGCGTGTGCTTATGCAATCACGGCGCATAAAAAAACACGCCGGCCCCTGCGGGGACCGGCGGTGTGCCGCATCATGCGATGTCCGTCATGTCAAAGAGCCGCGTCTTGCCCTGCTGGAAGCGGTCGTAGGCCGTCAGGGCGTAGAAGCCCTGCTCCGTGGCCATGCCATCCGGCTTCGTCTGCCGGGCGCTGTGGCGAAAACCGCCGCCGGTGCAGGCAAAGGCACACAGGCCGTCCAACGGGGACGCGCCGTCCTTCAGGAAGCGCTCATCCGATGCGGGGTCGATGCCCAACGCCGTCAGGGCCACGATCACCTGCGCACAGGACTCGCTGTTGCTCTCGCCCCAGCTCATGAAGCCGCCATCCGCCTGCTGGACCCCGGACAGATATGCCAGCGCCGCGTCAACTGCGGTCTTGACTTCAGCATCTTCCTGATAAGATGCCAGAGCCGTCAAAGCCATGGCGGTCATGTCCACGTCGGAAACGTCGCCCATCAGAGTCCAGCCGCCATCGGCGCACTGGGCGGACAGGATCTCCGCCACCAGGCCTTCGCGGGTGGTCTGCTCCTCGCCGTCGGCGCACTGCGGGATATCGTAAGCCCCGCAGTCCAGAGCGATCAGCGCCCAGATGGGGCCGTTGAGACCCTGGGCACGGACGAAGGTCATATCGCTCAGACCCGCCGTCAGGTCCACGCCCGCCACGTTGGCGGCATCGCAGCCTGCGGCCGTCAGGCCCAGGATGGTGCGGGAATTCTCGGTGGATTTTGCGTGGTGCAGCCGCGCGGAGCCCGCCTGCTGCACGTAATCCTCCACGCTCCGCTCGTAGCTCCGGGCCGCCGTGTCGCTGAGCAGCCCCGCGCGGCTCAGGCCGATCACCGCCCACTCACCGCCGATGGAGCCCGCCGTGGGGGCGCCCTGCGTCTGGAGATAGGCCCCCGTCTCGCGGCAGGCCGTCTGCCACGGGGCCTCCGGCACAGGCTGCGCGCCGCAGGCGGGCAGCAGCACCAGCACTGCCAGCAGCAGGGCCGCTATACTCTGTTTCATCCGATCCCCTCCTTACAGGAATTCCACGTATTTCAGGCGCAGGCGCTGCCTTAGCCCCGCGTTGTGCCAGGTACGCCGCCAGATCTCGTCCTTCAGGTGCAGTACCCGACGGCGCTGCTCCTCCGTCATGGGCCGGCCCCGGAAGCGGGCCTCCTGCCACAGTCGGGCCGCCAGCAGGTAGTCCTCCCGCAGGTCCTGATCCATATAGGCCACATAGTCCTCCGGCGGGCAGTTCCGCGCCGCCATGCCCCGGGCACGGAGCACATCCATCGTATAGCGGAAGATGGCGTCGATGGCGGCCGCCGCGTCCGCGCCGAAAAACGACGCTTTCCGCTGCCGTGTCCGCCGCCGCTCCCGCAGGATACGGCCCAGCAGCACCGCCGCCAGTACCACGGCCAGTGATACCAGCAGCACCAGCAGTACGGTCATGCCATGCTTCAGCCAGAGCTCCCGCAGTGCCTCTGTCACGGGGTCCCGGGCGTCGGTGTCGTCCGGCTGCTCCGGTGTGTCCTCCAGCGGGGCCTGACCCACCAGACCGGAGATGCTCTGGTACCGCTCCGCCTTTTCCATGGCGGAGAAATAGGGAGGCGTGACCTCAAAGGGCAGCCAGCCAAGGCCATCCTGATAGTACTCCACCCATGCGTGGGCACGGCTGCCGTCCACCGGCAGCGTCTGGCCCGCGGTCATATGGGCTGCATCGTCCTTTGTTACCAGAAAGCCCTCCACATAGCGGGCGGGGATGCCGTAATAGCGGAACATCAGCGTCGCGGCAGTGGCGTAGTGGACGTCATAGCCGCTCTGGGTGCCGTCCAGAAACGTCAGGGCGAAATCGCCGCCGGTAATGGGAAGAACATTCTCCTCATAGGTGATGTAGGTGGTCAGATAGAACAGGATGTTCTGCTTGGCCCGCCGATAATCGAAGTGTACCTGCCCCGCGTCTTTCTGATAGCCGCCCAGCTTCTCCTCCAGAAAACCGCGGATATCATCGGGGATGTCCGTATAGTGGTCGTAGACGAAGCGGTTATAGGCCGCCTCTGTATTAAGAAAGGCATTGGTCTGCTCCGTCTCCTCCAGCAGTGCCGCAGCAAGCCGCTGGTACTGGGTGATGATATTGTCGCTGGCGTGGAAGCTATAGGTCCGCTGCCCCCGCAGGCCGCTTGCCAGCAGGGTACGGTCGCCGATCTGCGCCGCATCCAGCACATCGCTGTCCGCCAGCAGCTCATAGGGCGCATAGAGATACTTCCCCGACGCGCCGACGTTCTGCACCGTCACGGTGTTGTCATAGCGCAGCACGTCCGACACACCGGCCTGCGCCGCTGTGGTCAGCTGGCTCTGGGCGTAAAATCCGTCCTGATGCAGCCAGTAAAAGGTATCCGCGTCCTCACTGAGAGTCTTGCTGTCCAGCACGGTCCAGCGGCTGTTGGCATACGTCTCGCCCACGAAGCCCCGGAGGTAGTAGGACGTGGGCTGGGTCATGGTGATCTCCAGCATGGCGTCCTCCGTGGTGCGGCGGGGGCCGACTTTGGTCATATCGCCCTCCGGAAGTCCCGCGTTGCTGCCGTAGCGCAGGATATCCGCCTGTGCCGCTGTCCAGCGGGCGGCGGTATCCACGGCGGCAGGGTGGGCGGCGTCGCCGTTCCAGCAGCCCAGCGCCGTGACGCAGGCCAGCAGCAGCGCCGCAGGACGCAGCCACGCCCGCAGCGGGGCGGAGGACGCGTGCCGTCCGCCGAAGCGCACGGCGTAGAGCAAAAGCAGCGTCAAAGCCGCCAGCAGCAGCCACCATACGGCGGTCAGGGGCGCAAACAGCACCGCCGCCGCAGCCAGTACCAGCGCCATGGGCCAGAAGCGCAGGTCGCTTGGGCGGCGCACACAGGCCATGCACCACAGGCCGCAGACCACGCCCAGCAGGCACAGTACCGCCGTCAGGCCCGCGGCGCCGTCGTCCTGCGCCAGAAAGCTGGTGTAATTGCGGGCGTGGAGCTGCTGCCACGTCTGCACCGCCGCGTCCAGCAGCTGGGCAAGACCGTTGGTCACAGTACCCGGCAGTGCCAGCACCGTCAGCAGGCAGCCCGCCATCCATGCTGCGTCAGGCAGCCACGAGAGGCGCGTGCCTTCCGTCAGACACACGGTGGCCGCCGCTAAAACGCCCAGCAGCACCGGCCACAGGGGCGATACCGGCAGGGAAAGCAGCGTGATGAGCAGGGTCATGAGCCCTGCCGTCAGAAGGGATGCGGTCAGAAGTCCGCCGAAGCGGGCGCCATTAAAGCGCAAGATAGATCCCCTCCTTACTTCGCAGCATGGCGGCCGAGACCGCCACGTGGGTCACGGGCGTACCGGAGGCGGTGGTCAGGTCCTCCGGCTCCGACCGCAGAGACAGCACCGCCGCGTGGGCGTAGTCCAGTCCCTGCGTCTCCGCCAGACGCCGTGTCACCGTCCGGGTGTCCGGCTCCGTCTCCGCCGACAGCAGGCCGGACAGGGCCTGCGTCAGCTCCTCCGTGTCGCCGATGGCACATAGCCGCGGCTCCATGGTCTCGCGGTCCAGCCACGCCGCCTGATGGGGCAGGCCCGCCTCGCATAAGGCCGCAGACACGGAGACAGCCGCCTCGCCCAGCGCCTCCCGCTCCTCCGGAGAGGGAGTGGTATCAGCGGTGTTGTCCAGCACCAGCAGAATGGCGTTGTTTACCGGAAGACCCAGCTGGCGCACCAGCAGGTGATCCGTCTTTTCCGACAGCTTCCAGTGAATGTTTTTGATCCGGTCGCCGGGCAGGTATTCCCGCAGGGCGAATGTCTCGCTGGGATCATTGCCGGGATGATACATGGAGTATTCGCTGCTGTCCATGTCGGGGCTCCGGCGCTCCGACACCGTCAGCTCCACCGGCCAGACATCCGGCAGCACCAGAGACGGGGCTGTCAGCCCCACCGGCTTCTTCGCCCCCACAAGACCGAACATGTCGTAGACCCGCAGGGCCGTCAGCGTCAGCTCCAGCTTGCCGCAGTGTCGGGGCCGGAGGGTGCATACCGTCTGGGCCTTGGCGTGCCCTGCCGCAGGGAGGCAGGCTGCGGCATGCGTCACCTCGCCGGTCAGCAGATTCCGGCATTGGACGTCTGCCTGCACCCGCAGGCAGCTGAGAAGGCCGCTGTTTGCCACCGTTACCGTTACCGGCAGTTCCTCCCCCTTGCGGCAGGAGACAGCGGCGGACAGTTGGGCCGTCAGGCGCTTGCGCAGGGCGCAGGCCGCGGCGATCTCCGCCGCGGCGCAGAGCACCGAGGCCAGCAGGATGCCGCCGGCCATATTGCCCACGCCCCGTGCCCACGCTGCCAGCCACAGCAGCAGCCATACAATAAAAACGATCCGATTTTTCGCCATCGCTCAGATGTGGTCGGGCCGCCGGACCTGCTGCACCACCTCTGCCAGCACGTCTTTGGCGGTGGTCTCGGCGATCCTGGCCTTGGGCGACAGGATGAGACGGTGGGCGCACACGTCGGCAAAGACGGCGGCCACATCATCGGGCAGCACGTAGTCACGGCCCGCCATAAAGGCCCGGCTCTTACACATGCGGCACACCGCCAGAGCGCCGCGAGGGCTGACACCCAGCACCGTCAGCGGGTGGCTGCGGCTGGCCTCCGCCAGGCTGGTGACATACTCCAGCAGGGCGTCCGCCATGTGGACTGACTGGGCTTCCTTCTGCATAGCCAGCACCTCCGCGCAGGAGGACACGGTGGCCACCGCCTCCAGCGGGTCGCCGGTCTGGCGGTCCCGGAGGATGTTCACTTGACTTGCAAAATCGGGATATCCCATCTCCAGCCGCACCATGAAGCGGTCCAGCTGGGCTTGAGGCAGCAGCTGCGTACCGGCAGAGCCTACCGGGTTCTGGGTGGCGATGACCACGAAGGGGTCCGGCAGCTTGTGGGTCTGGCCGTCCACGGTGACCTGACGCTCCTCCATCACCTCCAGCAGCGCCGACTGGGTCTTGCTGGAGGTGCGGTTGATCTCATCGGCCAGCAGCAGGTTGGTCATCACCGCGCCGGGCTGATAGGCAAAGCTGCCGCTCTCCTTATGGTACATGGAGAAACCTACGATATCCGAGGGCAGCACGTCCGGCGTGAACTGGATACGCCCATACCGGAGACCCAGGGCGCGGCTGAAGGCCAGCGCCGTGGTGGTCTTGCCGGTGCCGGGCACGTCGTCCAGCAGCACATGGCCGCGGGAGAGCACCGTCATCATGATCTTTTCCAGCACATCGTCCTTACCGGCGATGACCTTTTTCACTTCATGCAGGATCTTTTCTACGCTGGTATTCATCTGCTTTTCTCCTCTTACCATTCTTTATAGTAGTTGCCGCTGGAAACGCCGTAATTGCCGTTGGCGCTGGAATAGCCGCCGATGTCCTTGCCCATGGCCAGCGTGTACCGCACGCGGATGACGCTGCCGTCCTGCGGCTTGCAGACGTTGAGGCCGTAGCCCGGATAGCTGCCGTTATAGGAATACATCCAGCCCGACCAGCGGTAGAAGTCAAATTCACCAAGACTGTCCATGGAGAAGGGTTGGGGATCCAGTCCCGCACCGTTCTCGTCCATGCCGTCGGCCATGATCAGCTCCATCAGTTCGGAATCGATGAAAAAGCCGCTGCAAATGCCGCTGCGCTGGATGGCGGACAGATAGCTGCCGCTGCCGCTGACGGTGTAGCCGTTCTCCGTCAGCACCTGCTGCACCACGGTCCATGCGTCCGTGCCGCCGGGGACCGTCACCTCCGTGGGCGCCACCAGATAGCCGAGGCCCACGGTGGTGGCCTCCACGCTGACGGTAACGGTGACGGTGCCCTCCTCGTAGTACACTGTCCAGCTGCGGGTGGCGGCGTAGCCGTCGCCATCGGTGGCGGTGATGGTGATGGTATTGGCCCCCACGTTGGAGAGGTAGGCGGTGTAACCGAACTGGTAGCCGGACTGGCTGATGGGTGCGGACACCACCGTGCCGTTCACCGACACGGTGTAGTTGTTGGCGTAGAGCTGCTGGCCGTTGCAGCTGCGGCCATCCACCAGCACGATGAGGTCGGGCGTTTTCATGGTCAGACCGTTGGTCAGACCGATAACGGTGCCGTCCGCCTCCACCTGGGCGATGATGGTGGGCTGGCGGTCCTCCGGCGTGTCCTCCGCGCCCCGCTGGAAGTGGAGCAGGTACTTATAGGTCCTGGACCGGCCGGTGGAGTCCCGATAGTCGATGTACAGCTGCCGGTCCTCGCGGCCCATGTCCACGGTGTAATAGTCTTCGCTGTCCGCGGTCAGTGAGACGGTGCCGGTGCTGTCGCTGACGCGGACGCGGTCGATGGACTCCTTACCGGTGCTCTGGATCAGATGAAGTCGGAATTTGTACTGCTGGCTGTCCACCGTCACCTTTTCGAACGACGCGCTGCTCTGGGCCGTGCTGTCGTCGATGACCGTGTCGGAGATGGTGGTGCTGATCTGAAACGCGCTGGCGTTGTAGGTGATGGTATAGGTCACATCGGCGGTGGAGGATTGATAGCTTCCCTTGATGCGGATCGTGTTCGCTCCGGAGTTCAGGTCGGCGGTGTAGCTGCCGCCGCTGCCGGCGAGGGTCCTGCCGTTGAGCTCCACGGACTGCACCGGATAGGTGCTGCCGTCCCGCTCGGCGCAGGCGGTAAAGGTCAGCGCGCCCTCCGACACGGTGCCAAGCTCGCCCAACTGCCGCCCGTCCGAGGTGCGCTTCGCCACGATGATAAGCTCCCCGGGCTGGGCGTAGCAGACGGTGTAGCTGCGGGTGGCGCGGACGGTGCCGCCGTCCTCCCGATAGTCCGCGCTGACAACGATGGTATTGGCTCCCGCCGCCAGATGCACCGTCACGGAGGTGGTCTGTGCGGCATAGCGCAGCTCCCTGCCGTTGACGGTGACGGCGAGGCCGATGGGCTCCCGCTGCGGCTGGTGGGTGATGGTAAAGGGATAGGTCTCCTCCGCCGTGGTCTCGCCGTCGATGATGCTGGTGGTAAAATACAGCGCGGCATCCGGCGCCTCCGGTACGGTAACATCCCCCGGTGCAGCGTGGTCCGGTGTCTGTCCGCCGGAGCCGCCGCCGTTATCCGCGATGTCCAGCAGGTCGCCGATGCCGTCCCGCCCGTCCGAGGACGCGGTGTCGCTGTCCACGGGGGGCGCGTCCGGCGTGGGGGTATCGTCAGGCTGCGAGCTTTCCGGTGCGTCCGGCTGATCCGGCGGCGTCTCGTCCTCAGGGACCTCCGCGTCGTTGGCGCTGTCCATGGCCGTCACGCGGTCGCCGTCGTACAGCACCTCCCCGGGTGAGTACAGCATGCGGGATGCCGCCCGGGCATCCTCCCGTGGGGCATGGCCGGTCTGAAGCCGCGTCACGCACAGCACCGCCGCCATACACAGCAGCATGGCCATGGCGGTCTGCATCACGCCTCCCAGTCTCTTTTTCACGCTTCACGCTCCTTCTGCAACCGCCGCAGGAGGGGAGCGGCACGAGACCTCCCCCTCCTGCGGGACTTACGCTTTGTTTTTCTTTTCGGTGCGCCGCACCGCCGCCAGCCAGCGGAGGATCAACGCGATCGCCGCCGCAGACGCCAGGATGCCGCCGCCCAGCCACACAAGGCTCCAGTCAAAGGGCTGCGCCTGCTCCGGCCGGGTCTGGTCTGTGGGCTGCATCCGGTCCGCAGGCTTCACGCCGTCGGACATTGTCTCGTCGGCGGAGGGTGTTTCCCCGCCGTTCTCCGCGCTCTGGGCCAGCAGCTGCCGGTACTGGGCGGCGGCAGTCTCCATCTGCTGCACCAGCCTGGCGTCCACCAGCTGCTTCTGCTCCGCCGTCAGGGCGTCGTAGGCCTCCTGAGCCTTGCGGATGGCATCGCCGCTGTCTGCCGTCACCGTGCCGATGGCAGAGATGAGGCTCTCCGCCGCCTTGGCCGCGGCGTAATTGCTCTCGTAGGTGCGGTAGGCCGTCTCGCCCTCCTGCAGCGATGCGTAGTTGGGCACCAGCGCCTTCTGCGATGCCGTCAGGGCGTTGTAGGCCGTGCGGGCACGCTGCAGGCGGGTCTTGGCTGCAGCCGCCTCGGTGGGGGGCATGACGGGTTTGACCGTGCCGATGGAGGAGATCAGCACCTCCACGCTGCCGCCGCAGTAGTGGTCCAGCGCCTTGGCCGCGCTGTCCCGATCCACGCTGCGCTCCAACTCCTGCCGGACACTGTCTGCCAGACGCTCCAGCCGCTGGGCCACGTCGGCGTAGGACGCTTTGTCGTTCTTCAGCCAGGTGTCCAGCTGCTCCGACGCCTTGGTGTAGACCGCCAGCAGCAGCTGGGCGCGGCTGACGCCCGCCACCTGCTCCGCAGGCAGCAGCGCCAGCTGCTCCCGGGTCAGGCCCTTTACGGCCTCCGATGTCTGGGTCAGCACCTCCGACGCTTTGTGCAGCTGGCCCAGTGTGGTCGTACCCTCGGTGAAGGCCAGCTTGTCCAGCAGCAGCCGGGCCACCCCTGCGGCGTAGCCGTTGAGGGCGGTGGTCATGCCCGATGCGTCGGCGCAATCGCCCAGCTGGCTGCGGATATCCGCCGCCAGACGGCCGATGCCGGACTTCACGGCGGTGTATTTCGCCTTGTCGGCGCTCTCCCACTGCCGCAGCAGGTCCAAATTCTGTTCGTAGGCCGTTACCAGCACCTGCGCATCGGTGATGGCCCTGCCGTTGACCACCAGCCGCTTCTGGGCGGCGGTGAGGGCGTCATAGACCTGACGCACCTCCGGCAGCGCGGCGGCCAGCTCCCGCATAGCCGCGCCGGACTTCACCCGCGCCGTGATCAGCAGATCCACCACACCGGCAGAAAACCGATCCAGCTCCGTGTCCGTATCCGCGGACTTGGTACAGGCCTCGATGGCGGCCTTTTGTGTTTCATACAGCTTGTTCAGCTGTTCTGCAATATCCTTATAATTCTTCTTTGCGCTGCCATACAGCTTATCCAGCTGCTTCTGCGCGGCTTCCTTTGCTGCCGCCAGCAGGTCGTCCGCGCTCATGCGCGCCAGCACCTTTTCATAGGCGGCAGTCATTTCTGCCGTGGTCTTGGCGGTGCGGATGGTCTCCGCCGTCTCTGTCAGCAGCTTTTCGATCTCCTGGCATTGGGCCACGGTGGCGATAGGCTTGATTTCCCGCTCATAGCGGTCGTTCAGATAGCTGACCACCTCTTCGCGGCTCTGCTGCTCCAGAAGCTGCCAGTCAAACAGGGGATAGCCGCTGTTGACGCCGCCAATGCTGTCCACCAGTCCCTCAAACAGCGTATCCGCCGTCAGCACCGCGCTTTCCTTCACGCTGTCGCCCTGACTGCACTTCCAGCCCATCACGAACCGGCAGGCGCCCTTGCGCACCGTCAGGCCCGTATAATACCGGCCGTCTATGGGATAGCCCGCCAGCGCGCCCACCCGAACGGTGGCCGTGCCCACCAGCAGGCCGCCTGCGTTGTAGCAGTTCTCCAGCGTCAGGCCCCGGCAGCCGTACTGAGCGTTGGCGGAGTATTCGCCGCGCTCGCCGCCCAGAATGCCGCCCACGATGGTGCTGCCCGCCACGCTGCCGGTGTTGTAGCAGCTGCGGACCGTTACGGTCCCCGCCGCGGCAAGTCCCAGGACGCCGCCGGTGCCGCCCTTGTTCAGCAGCACCGCCGCAGTATCGTTGGACACCGCGCCCTGATTGGCGCACTGGAACAGCGTCACCTCCGTGCCGCTGCTGCCCGCGCTTCCCACGATGCCGCCCACGCCTGCGGCGCGGCCTGCGTAGACCTCGCCGGCGTTGACGCAGCGCTCCAGTCGTGCGCCGGCGCTGATAAAGCCCACGATGCCGGCCTGCCCGCCGTCGCCGCCGGAGCCGCCCAGATAGCAGGCGCCGGGCGCGAAGGCGGTGTAGACCCGCCCCTCGCTGCGGCAGTCGGTGAGCGTGTGGCTGCCGCTGCCGCTGAGGCGGCCCACCAGACCGCCCACGGCGGCGCGCTGCGCCTTCTGGTCGTTGGCAAAGGACACGGAGACATCCACCTGCGACACGCAGTTACTGATGGTGACGCCGATGCCCTCGCCGCTGCCCAGCAGGCCGCCGATGAGGTAGCCCGCCGTATCGCCGTCGTAGGAACGGACGCCGGTGAGCTCGATGCTGCCCCGCACCGTCAGGTTCCGGATCACCGCGTCCTGCGCCACGCCGAACAGGCCCAGCTTCTGCCGCCCGCCCGGCGAAGTGATGTACAGGCCGGACACGGTGTGTCCCCGGCCGTCAAAGGTGCCGGTATAGGGCCGCTGGCTGCCGCTGCTGCGCGTGCCGATCACCGGCCACTGGCAATAGCCCAGATCCACGTCCGCCGTCAGCACGGCGCTGAATCCGCCGCTCTCCGTCTGGTTGTTCACCGCATAGGCCAGCCACGCCAGCTCCTGCGCCGTGCCGATCTGGTAGGGATCGGCCTCCGTTCCGCTGCCGTGGGGCCGGCTGGCGGTGATGCCGTCCCAGCCGTTTTCCGCCCGGGAGGACTCCAGCAGCTTCTTCAGCTTGCCGGCGGCGGCGGTGTACGCCTGCTCGATGGCGGCAAGGCCCTCCTGCCGGGCCTGCTGGATGGCGGTATAGTCGGTAAGGCTGTCCAGCTCCACCGCAGCGGCCTCCCGGATGGATGTCACGCCCCGCTCCAGCGCCTGGGTCAGCAGCTGCCGCCGTGTCTCGTCGAAACCGCTGATGTCGTCCAGCTGCGCCGTCAGCGCCGCGATGCGCTGCTGCGCCAGATCATCCAGAGCCTGCCGCGCCTCATCGCGTGTCTTTTGCAGGGCTGCGGCTGCCGCCGCGTCCATGTCCGGCGCAGTATCACCCTCCGTGAAGCCTGCGGTCAGGTCCGCCAGCGCCTTGCGGGCGTCGGCGTAGATGGCGTCCACCTCCTCCACGGAGGAGGCGCTGTCCAACTTGGCCCGCCAGCTCTCATAGGCGGCCAGCGCCGCGGCCATATCGTCCTGCGTATAGTTCCTGTTGTAGACGTAGGTATTGTAGAGGTCCTGCTGCCGCTTGGCCTGATAGGTGGTGATTCTGGTCAGCAGGCCGTTGTCGCCCAGATATTTCAGTCGGATATTGCTGATGTCCGCGATGGTAGCGGCACCGGCGATCTCCGTCTCCGCCGCCGCCAGCAGGGCATCCGCCTCCGCCTGCTCCGCCGCCGCGTACACGCGGCTTCCGGCGTAAGCGCGCAGGTCCTCCAGCAGCTGTTGGCCGCTGGCATCCGTGCCAGTGAGGACGGCGTCCAGCTGCTCCTGACACTCCCGCAGCAGCGTCTCCGTCTCGCCGCTGTCTGCGGCGGACTCGATGCGCTCCAGATAGGACAGGATCACGCCGTTATAAAGGATGCTCTGGTCCCTGCCGTAGGCGGCGTAGCCCTCATCGCCGGCCTCGGGCCGGATGAGCTTCGCCAGCAGCGTCACCGCAGCGCTGACCTTGTCCCAGCGGTCACCGCCGGTGATGTCATAGGCCGGTGTCACCGTGGACACCCGCGCCGCGTCGTGGCTGGCGGTGACCGCCATGTCCACCACGCCCCACAGCGTGTTGCCGGAGGCGCTCTGCACATGGCTGAGAACGCCGCCGTGCCACTCACCCACGATGCCGCCCACGCCCTGAGACGTGGTGCCGCCGTTGTCCGTCACCGTGCCGGTGTTGTAGGCGCAGGACAGGGTGCAGGGGCCGGTGAGGCCCGTATCATCGGCGGTGTCGATGTATCCCACGATCCCGCCTGCGCCGTAGCCCAGAGCGGGGGAGCCATCGGCGGTGACATCGGCGTAGCTTCCCACGTTCCGGATGGTCACGTCCAGCACGTTTCCGGAGATGTAGTCCGCCCCGCAGACCCAGCCCACGACGCCGCCCACGCGGCTCTCGCCGTCCACAGCGCCCTGATTCTCGCACAGGCGCACCTGGGCGTAGTCCGTCAGCAGGCCCACGATGCCGCCCACGCCGCGGCTGCCGGTGACGGCGCCGTAGTTGGTGCAGTAGCGGATGACGGCTCCCTTCTGGGCCACGCCCGCGATACCGCCGATGTAGTTGATGTTCCTGCGGCCGCCCACGGCGCCGTAGCTGCCGCAGCTGTCCACCACGGCCTGCGCCGACGCCTTGCCCACGATGCCCCCGGCCACCGCGCTGTAACTGGTGCGGTCGTTGGTGACGTACACCGTGGAGAAGCACTGAAAGATAATGCCCATACTGTATCCGGCGATGCCGCCCGCACCCACGCTGGAGATCTTGTTGCCCTGAGCGGCGGTGATGGCGATGGTGCCCGCCGTACACAGGCGCTGCACCGTGCCGGACATGCCGATGACGCCGAACAGTCCGGCGTAGGCGGCGCTCTCCACCCGCAGGCCGTGGACGACGCTGTTGCCGCCGTCAAACGTCCCCTGATAGCTCTTGCCGCCGGTGCTGCCGATGGGCGTCCAGACATAGCCGTTCAGGTCGATGTCCGAGGCCAGACGGGCACACAGCGTCCGCTGGCCGCCGTTGACCTGGTCTGCGAACCACGCCAGCTCCGCGGCGGTGGTGATGCGATAGGGGTCCTCCGCCGTGCCGCTGCCCTCCGCAGGCCGGGTACGGGACGTGCCGTCCCACTTGTCCCCCTGCGGCACGCGATTATCCGCCACGGTGGGATCCACGCCCTCCGCCGTCTGTTGGGCGGAGGCCGCGAAGGCATCCTCCAGCGTCTGAGCGTCCGCCGTGGTATGGCAGTCTTTCAGCGCTGTCAGCGCCGTGGTCAGCTGCCGGACCAGCGTCTGGCGGGCTGTGTCCAGCTGTTCCCGCCCCTCTGCCGTGCGCTTCAGCCACACGCCGCGGCTGGCCTCGGCAAAGGCGGATGACTTGTCCTCGATCTGCTGTAAATATGTCTCATACGTTGTCTGGAGCCGCTGGATCACCGCCTGCCGTTCCTGTTCCGACAGGGTGGTGTAGGTCTGGGCCTTGACGGGCACCTCCGCCATGGCCGCGGCCAGCACCGTCAGCAGCGGCAGCTCCTCTGCCGACACAGCTGCGTCCACAGCGGCCAGCGCGCCCTGATAGAGCTTGGTCAACGCCGCCCAGCTCTCCGGCTCATAGGCCGTCTCGCTGTATTGGCTCCATAGCTGGGCCAGCTGGGTGCGCAGCGTCTCCTTCTCCTGCTCTATTGCGGCAGACGGCGTCTGGGGCTGGGTCAGCTCCCAGCGCAGCATGGGCCAGCCGCCATTCTCCGCCGTCAGCAGAAAGCCGTTGGCATCGTCCTCCGCCGCGCCCTCATTCAAAGCCGCCAGCACCGCGGCGGCATCCGTCTCCTCGAACCGCCCACCGGCAGGGACAGCGTCCGTTCCGAACGCCTTGCCCGACCAGAACAGCGCCTTGCTCTCCGCGCTGAACGTACCTTCACCGCACAGTGCGCCGGCCTTCTCCGCGCTGACAGTCCGCAGCTCGCCCCAGTTTTCCGGTGCTGCCGCGTCCTCTGCGGCAGGCCGCAGGGCGGCATAGCCGTACGACGCGGTGCAGTCCGCCTGCTCCGCCAGTTGGCCCACTAAGCCGCCAGCGCACACGCCGCCCAGCACGTCGCCGTACCGGTAGCACCGCGTCAGCGTCATGCTGCCGCCGTCGAGGCTGCCCACAAGGCCGCCGGCCGCGGCGCTGTCCAGCGCCTTTACCACGCCGGCGCCGGCGCAGCCCGTCATGGTCAGCGTACCGCCGGTGACGCGGCCTACAAAGCCGCCCACGCTGCCGCCGGACACCTCCGACTGCACCGTCGCCTCACTGCGGCAGCCGCCGATAACCGTGTCGCCGGAAACCGTACCTGCCAGTGCGCCCAGGCTCCGGACATCGCTGTCCTCTGCCACAGTCAGTTCGCCCCGCAGACGGAGGTCTTTTACCGCCGCGCCGTCCAGCTCTCCGAATAGTCCCCATGCCCCGACCGGTTCACCGGCCGAGGCATGAAGATCTATGGTGATGGTATGATGTGCGCCGTCGAAGCTGCCGGTGAAGGTCCTGCCGTAGGGCTCGTCCACCGTGATGTCCGCTTCCAGACGGTAATTCCCGTCCGGCGCCATGGCGGCAAACTCCGCCGCCGTGGTGATAACTGCCGCCTGCGCCTCCGCCTCCGGTGAGACCGCCTGCGCCGTCACCGGCAGCAGGCTCGCCGTCATGACAAAGGCCAGCAGCAGGGCTGTGATCCGTTTTCTCATCTGCACCCTCATTCTATTTCCGCGGTTACTGCCACTTGGCGTACAGCGTCATGCTCTTTTCCACCGTGTCGCTGTCGAAGCTCCAGAGCTTGGTGCAGGCCTGATCCGCGAACCAGCCGCCGAAGGCCGCACCCTCCTTCACAGGCAGCATGGGAGGCGTCAGCTTTTCGCCGCGGCGCACCTTGCGGCTGTCGATGGCGGTGCCGCCGAAGGTCTCAAACCTCACGGTCCGGCGGCGCAGCAGCAGGAACAGCACCAGCAGGAGCAGCAGCGCGCCCAGCGCGATCCACACCCACACCGGCACCTGACCGCCGCCGTTTTCGTCCACCGGCGCGATGGCCGTGCCGTCCGTCCATCTGGCGTACAGCGTCATGCTGGCCGTCACCGTGTCGCGGTCAAAGTCCCAGGGCCGAGTCATGTCGAAATCGGTATACCAGCCCTCCAGCACGAAGCCCTCCTTGGTGGGGTCCTCGGGCCGGGTCACATATTGGCCCCGCTTGACCACCTGTTCCGGCACGAAGGAGCCGCCGTTGCTCTCGAATTTCACGGTGCAGTCGTCCGTCACCACCACGGTGACGTCCCGGGCCTCGGCGGCATAGCTGTCCATACCGTCGGCGGTGGACACCAGATTCTCCGTGTTCCGGATGACGGAGGAGCCGGAGGTCCCGATGACCTTCAGCTGGAACGTGCCGATCATGGTGCTGGCGTTCCAGTCCTCGCCGCCGCCGAAGGACACGAAGTTCATGTAGAACGCCCGCAGGCCGCCGCGCAGGGAGATGTCCGTAGTCTCGATGGCCGCCGCCGACATAGCGCTGCCCTGCACCAGCTCGAAGAACGCGGGATCGTAGCAGATCTCGTCCTGCATGGCGTACATGGTGTAGCCCTCGTCCTTGTCGGTGCGCTTCAGTGTCAGCAGCACCGTCACGATGTCGCCGGCGGCGGCATGCTTGGTGTCGCCGCCGTCGATGGACAGCTCGAAGAGATAGGACTTGCTGCTGTCCACCGCGTAGGCGGGGACGACGGCCGCCGCCAGCAGCGTCAGCGCCGCCAGCAGGGCGCAGAATACTTTCTTCATCTTATTTTCTCCTCCTGTTTTGTTCAGAAACCCGTTTCCATTTCCCATACGACGCGGGATATGAGCCACAGAAACACGCCCCCGAAAACGGGCTGTCTCCCCTGCCCCCTTGGGGCAGGGGAGATCCTGTGCAGCGCACGGCCCGTGATGCGGTTTACTTATCAGAAGAGAACAGTGCCCCTTGCGATGGCGCCGGCATCCTGCACGTTCACGACCTTATCGCCGTTGATATCCGCGCTGAGGAACATCTTCATCTCCACCACGTCGAAGCTGTCATACTTGGCGTTGTAGATGTTGTATACCAACTGGGCGTCGTTGATGTCGGCAGTACCGGTGTAGTTCACATCGTTGTTGGACTTGTAGCTCTTGGCCTCGCCGGTCACCAGCGTGATGTGGTTCTTCACATCGGCCAACAGGGTAGCGGCAGTGCTGTCGGAGAACACCAGCCAGGAGTAGGCGTGGTCATAGCGGCCGGACATGTCGGTATACATGTTGGAGCCGTCGTAGGCGGGGACCTTGCCCTCGCCCAGAGTCTCGCCGCTCTTCACGTTGGCCAGGATCAGGAACACGGACTTGCCGCCGTCCACCTTCACGTACTCATAGACGCTGAAGTCGAACTTATCCAGCGGGGAGATCTTGCTGACGGTGATGGAGATGTCATCACCGGTGATGTACTTGCCCTCAATGGTGTAGGTGCCGTCGCCGTTGTCGGTCACGGGCACGGTCTCACCGGACTCGGTGTACTTGGCGGAGACGGTGTACTCATAGTCGGCATCCTTCGTGAGGGTGAAGGTGAAGTCCTGACCGACGGGAGCGCTGCGGGAGACCTCGCCCACCAGATCGTCGGTGCTGCCGGTGAAGGTGATCTGAGAGGCCTCCTTGGTGCGGGTCACGGCGACCACCGTGTCGCCCAGGATCTTGTCGCCGGGGATGGTGTACTCCGTGCCGGCCTCGTTGACGGTGCAGGTGACTTCCTGGCCGCCGATGGTGACCTTCACGGTGTAGGCATAGCCGTCCTTCTTGGCCAGGGTGAAGGTGTAGTCAGCCTTGTAGTCGAGCACCTGCTGCGGCAGGGTCACGTCCTCGGCGCCGCTGCCGGTCTTGGTGATGTTGTAGCTGTGGTAGGAGACATACAGTTCGATGTCGCCGGTGACGTGCTGGGCGGGGATGATGAAGGTGTTCTCATCCGCATCCCACGAAGCGGTGTAGTCTTTGCCGCCGACCTTATAGTGGACGTCCAGACCCTTGACCACATAGCCCTCCTGCATGTTGATGATGAAGTCCTTGCCGGCCTCGGCGGTGGGCTCATACCGCAGCTCCTGCTCCGCGCCGCTGACCTTGTAGGTGGGGGTGCCGATCTGGATAAACAGGTCACCCTTGACGGTGGCCTGAGGGGCGTCCTGCACGTTGGCGTTGTCCTGCAGGTCCACGCGGGCCTCCGTCAGCTGGAAGTTGGCGACACCCACGGCGTTGCAGTCAAAGACCGCCATGAAGAACGTACCGTTGCCGTTGCCGCAGGCCACATCGTCGCCGTAGCGGCTGATGGTCACGACGCCGTTGGTCTTGTCGTCGTAGACTTCGCTGGCCTGCAGGCCGAACTGCTGCATATCAGAGAAGGACACGTACCTGGGATCGTACTTGATCTTGACGGTGGCGGCGTTCCAGGTGGTCACGGACGCCTCGCTGCTGGTGATGTAGACGGGCAGGGTCAGGGTCTGGCCCACCTCGCGCTGGGTGTACCACGTGGACAGCTCGGCGGTGTAGCCGGTGGCAGTGGTCTTTTCCTTGACGGTCAGGGTCAGGGTGCTGTCGTGCTGGCCCTTGGTCAGCACTGCGTCCTGCCCATAATTCTTATCGGCCATAACGCCCACGACCTTCAGTTCATACTTGCCGGCGGCGGTGTTGGCGGGGATCTCCACCGTGTAGGTGGCGAACTTACTCACGCTTTTATCCTCGGCATCCTTGCTGGTCCAACCCATCTGGCCGTTGGCGAGGTTATAGTCCGCGGCGGTCAGGGCAGCGTTGGGGTCGTCGTTCTCGATGTTGGTGATGGTCCAGCCCTTGGGCACCTCCAGCTTCACCTCATAGTTGGAGACGGTCACGGCGGACGCGGGCGCCACCGTCACCCGAACGGTCTGGGCGGAGGCGCTCTTCTCCAGCTCCGTGGCGCTCAGCGTGGAGTTGACCTTGACCTCGTCTGCGGCCAGTGCGTTGACGCACAGGGAGCAGAGCATGACCAGCGCCAGGAGCATGGACAGGGATCTCTTTGCGATGTGCTTCATGTTCTCTTTCCTTTCTGATTTTTGTTACCATTTAAGAGTCAGCTTTCCCAGGAAAGCTGCTCGAATTTGGACAATGTCACGGCTGCCGATGGCATCGCCGCCGGAAACGGCGCCGCACAGCCGGCGGTGATCCTGCAGCGTCAGCTTGCCAAGGAAGCCCGCCTGTGCCTGCACGATGTCGCGGCTGGTGATCTCACCGTCGCCGTTGACGTCTCCCTTCAGGCCCACCACCAGACTGTCGCCCTCGGCGAGGACGGCGGTAAAGCTGTGTGTGCCGTCCGCAGTGGACGCCGTCAGGCGCACCAGTGTGCCGTCGGCCTTCTTCACCATCACCGTGCAGGCGGCGTCGCCGTCAGATGCCACGGTGAAGATATTCTCACCCGCGGCCCAGCCGTTGGCCGGCGCGGTGACGCGGATCTCCGGCGCACCGGCGGACGTACCGGCCTTGAAGCTGGTAACGCCGTTCTCGGTGACGCCCTCCTCGGCGCCGTTGCCGATGCCGGGCTGCGCCGCCGAAGCCCCGTTGAGGGACACGGTACGCACCGACTTGGTATAGGGCTGGACGCTGGTGCCGTAGGTATACACGGCCTCCACGCCGCCGCTTCCGTCGTCGCGGTACTCCACCAGAGCGGTGATGTCGCGCTCCAGCCCGTTGGCCAGCACCGCCACGATCTTACCGCCGGTGACCTCCCACTGACCGTCCTCGGTCCTGGCGATCTCCGGCTTCTCCGCCACCTTCAGCTCCCGCACGGCGCTGGTCAGTGCGATGAGGTTGCCGCTGTCGTTCTTGAAGTAAAGCGTACCGTACTCATCGGTGACGGGGCTGCCGATACAGTACTGCGCCAGACTGCCCCGGGGCGTGAACACCACCGGCGCGCAGTCCGTATAGGTACCGGACACGCCCTTGTCGGAGGTGAACTCCTCGGTGACGCCGCCCTCCAGCGCCGTCTGGCCCGGGGCGTCGTGGATGACGCGCATGACGCCGGGGGTGTAGTTGTCCATGAAGTACACGTACACGCCATCGTCATAGCCGGTGGTCATAAGGCCGCTGGTCTGGGGATAGCCCTGTGTCTGGGCGGTATAGGCCACCTTCCAGTCGGTCAGGTCGATGACGGCGATGTGGTGGCCGCCGTAGGGTGTGAACTGTCCCTCCGTACCGGCCACGCCCACGTAGGCGCGTCCGTTGCAGACCACGGGGGTGGAGGTGCTCATACCGCCCAGCGCCACCGTCTTGCTGGCGCTGCGGTCGATCTTGCCGTCCGCGCCCACGATCTCGCTGTACATCGCGCCGCCCTTGCTGGTGAAGAAGATGCGGCCGCTCGCCTTATCATAGGCCACGTTGGACCGCAGGTCGCCGGTGTAGGTCGTCTTGGAATCCGTCAGCTCGCCGGTGCGCTTGTCGAAGATCAGCAGCTTGCCGGTGTTGTGAGAATAGCCGCTGTACCCGTCATCGGTGGTGACCATCACGTATTTGTCGTTGGCGTAGGCCCCCGCCCAGTAGAAGCCGCCGTCGTTGGTGCAGCTCCACAGGGGGATCTTGGGCTCCGTCTTGCGGTTGGGTTTCTCATCGTCCGCCGTCAGGCACACGAAGTTGGCCGCGCCGCTCTCGCCCCGCCAGAATCCCACGTACACGCAGCCGTCGGAGTAGGTGATGGGGGAGTTGGACTGGCCGCCCAGCGGGTCGGTGTAGACCCACAGGGACTCCAGCGTATCGGCGCGGAACGCCTGCACCCGCCCGTTCTTCAGGCCCACGAAGATCATGCCGTCGCCGTAGGTGGGCGGGATGATGGCGAAGTCGGAGGCGTCCTCCATGGGCTTGGAGATCAGCGTCTCGCCGGTGGCGGGGTCCAGCTTCAGGATGTTGGTGCCCGCGTAGGCGTACATATAGCCGTCCACGAAGATGGGGCAGCCCACGGCGCCGCTGTCAAAGCCGCTGCCGCTGGTGCTGTTCCACAGCAGCTCCACATCGTCCTCCTCCGCGTAGGGCCCGATGGGGGTCCTGACGGTGGTGATGGCCATATTCTCGTCGTTGCCGCGGAAGCTGGGCCACGAGGAGTCATATCTGGGAAGATCGCCGGTCGGCACCTCCTCCAGATACAGCTCCAGCACGCCGTCGCTCAGCAGGTCCTCCGTCAGCGCATCGCTGACGGACACGTAGCCCTTGGCCGCCACCTCGAAGCGGTAGTCTCTGTCGCCCCGCAGTTCGTAGGCTCCGCCGGCGTTGGGAGTCATCAGGTCTGTACCCTGATACACGCGGATGTGGGCATCCGCCACATTGGTGACGATTCTGGCGGTGAATGTGGCTACCTGCTCCACCGTGAAGGTATAGGTGGTGCTGAGGGTGCTGTCCTCCGCGTCGGACACGGTGATGGTGAACTTGCCGTCCGTCAGCTTGTCCAGCGGGATCTTCCCGTCCTCCAGCGCGGGGCTGTACGTCACCGTTTCGCCCTCGTTCAGGGTGGTGGTGACGGTGGGCGTCAGGCCCGTCAGATAGTCCGGCGCCTTGATGCTGTATGCAAAGGTCAGGGGGTGGAATGTCCCCGCCAGCTCCGTGCCGCTGTCGCTGAAGCTGACGCTGCCCAGAGAGGGCAGGACCTTCACATGAAAGGTATACACCGTTTCCTTGCCGCTGCCGCCGGAGGGCGGTGTCACGGTGAGGGTCATGGTGTTGTCGCCCAGGTGCATGCTGTCGCCGTAGTAGACGTACTGGCCGGACTTATCCATCATGTCCGCACAGGCCGTGATGGTGCTGGTCCGCGTGGGGGTGGCAGCCACCATCGCTGCGCCGGTCTCGGCGGGCACCGCCCAGAAATAGTAGCCGTTCCAGCTGTTCGTGTCGAAGGCGCCGCGCTGTGCGGCGTTATAGTCGTATACGGTGTAGTCGCGGGTGGTGACATCCTGCTGGAAGTCCTCCGGCCCCACCAGCGTCAGGCCGTGCAGATAATCGTCCCGAGTCACGTCGCCCGTAGACTTCATCTTCACCCGCAGGGCGCTGAGGCCGTTGGGGCTGGCTGCCGCCGTCACCGTCACGGGATAGCTCTGCCGGTGGACGCCGTCCTGGGCCGTCACCGTGAACGTCACGGGGCCCTTGGAGAAGTCCAGCGTGCCGTCCGCCGGTTCCACCGCGGCCCGGGGACTGATGCTGGTGACCACCTTGATCTGTGTCAGATCGGTGCCGTAGGGCAGCACCCAGGTGTAGCCGCCGTCGGCGGCGATGGCGGGCATGCCGTTGACCGTCACGCCCTTGAGCTTGCAGGAGTAGTCCAGCAGCTCCTGATACTCCTTATAGACAGGCATCCGCCCCTGGCCGGTGATATACCTGAACTGCCACGCGGCGCCGTACAGCGCCACATGGGTGTAGCTGTTCAGCTTGTCCAGGAACTCCTGCTTCTGCATATCGGCCAGCTCCATGGCCACGGCGCTGTCGCCGATGTCCATGCTGCCCACTGCCGGCAGCAGGCCGATCTTCTGATAGTAGTTGCCGCTGAGGTATGCCTTGGCGGTGGCTTCGTCCGCACTGCCCTGCACAAGGCCCACCAGATGGCCCGCCACGGGCTCCGCCTCCTCCGCGCCGTACTGCACGGAGCCGGCGTGATAGCAGTTGTGGATGCCTATCTGCAGGGCGGTGTAGTTGCTGGTGCTGTACCGGCCCACCAGACCGCCCACCTGCGTCCTCTCCACCTTCACAGTGCCCAGGTTGTAGCAGTCCTCGATGATGCCCTCGGCATCGCCGGCCAGACCGCCGGCCCACTCCCGGGCCTCCACGGTGCCGTAGTTGGCGCAGCCCACCATGACGCCCACGGGTTTCTCCTCGGTGCTGCCATAGCAGCTGATCTCGCCCACCACGCCGCCGGCCTGACCGCCGGCCACCACGCTTCCGTAGTTGGCGCAGCCGATCATCACCCGCGCCGTGCACGCGATGCCGCCGGCGCCATAGCCGCCGGGGCTGCTGAAGCCGCTGGAGTCGGGGTTGGCCTTGACGCTGCCGTAGTTGGTGCAGTTGATGAAGGTGTGGCCCTCCGCCGCCAGACCGCCCACGCGGGGATACGGGATCTCACCGGCGGAACCGGCGGCATACACCGTGGCGTAGCTGGTGCAGTTGATGAGGGTGGCCCCTGCGGCGCGGCTGACGAGGCCGCCCACATAGGTGCGGGCGGTGACGGAGCAGCTCTTGTCCAGCGTCAGGTTCTTGATGACCGCGCTTTCGGACAGCAGGCCGAACAGACCGTAATACTTGCGGGTGGTATCCTCGAACACGAAGTTCTTGATACGGAAGCCGTTGCCGTCGTAGATACCGTCAAAGGTCCGGCCCGTGCCGCCGGGGCCGGTGGCGTTGCCGATGGGCACCCACGAGTTGTTCTTGAAGCCGGACAGGTCGATGTCGGCGGTCTGCCGGAAGTAGACGCCCTCCGTTTTCAGTGCGCCGTCGTTGACCTGCTTCGCCAGGGATTCCAGCGCCCGGGCGCTGGTGATCAGATAGGGGCTGACCTCGGTGCCGGAGCCCTGCAGGTCGTTGTAGCCCCATGCCTTCGTGGGCAGCAGGCTCAGCGCCATGACCAGCGCGATGGCCAGCGACAGCAGGCGGTGCGTTCTCTTGGTGTTCAAGTTCTGTTTCCTCCTCATGTGTTCTCTCTCAAAACGCCGCGGCGCGGAGCCGCGCGTGCTGTACAGGTGTGCTGCGGGCCGTCTCGGCCCTGCCGGAAAGAGGTACGGGATGGAGAGGGCCGGCACCCTCTCCATCCTTATGGGAAGCAGGCGGCCTTTGCGGGCCGTCTCGGCTTGACAGGGGATGTGCGGTCTTTTCGCATAAAAAACGCCGGCGCTCCATTCCGGAGCCACCAGCGGCTTATCGGGTAAAACAAAAACGCCGACCGCTCCCCTTCGGAAGCCATCGGCGCATAGTCCACCCTCTGATATGTCACAACGAAGAAGCGCCGCCGCAAGTAAGCTCTCAGCCGTGCAATTCTACTGTCCTCGCGCCACGGAAGCCCTTGTGTCCCAACGGTTTCCACGTACATGACCTACCTTCTCAGGAGCGATGCTCCCAATGGCGGTGTTACCCCGGCAGCGTATGCTGCTTCGGTCATCTCCTTGCGCTCACAGTGCCGTCCGCGGTGGGTTTCTGACCCAAAATTTCTTCTAAGCTGCTGTCTGACGATGTCTCGTCGTTACAACAAACAGCCGCGCGGCGTCCCCGAGCTTGATCTATCCAGTTTTTCATGAAGTCCGGACGCTGTTTTTTTCAGGCCATCAAGGCTTGTGAAAACGTCCAAAACCTGACGGATGTCAGTATATCCCAGTTTATTCGCATTGTCAATATCCGCCTGTCGGAGATCCGCGGAAAATCGCGGGATTTCGGGGCTTTGCGGGCGCGTCACCGTTCCCCGTTCTCCGCTACCCACGTCCGCACATAGTCCACGAACAGCCGCGTGGAGTTGGACAGCGCCTTCTTGTCCTTGATGCCGATACCGATGGTGCGATAGAAGTGCAGCGGCGCGCGGCAGATGCGGATAGGCGTGGGGCTGTGGCGCACCATCAGCTCCGGCAGGAGGCTGATGCCCAACCCCTCCGACACCATGGCGAGGATGGTTCGATCCTCCCGGGCGATGTACTTCACGTTGGGGCGGATGCCCATCTCATCAAACGCCGCCATGATCTCGTAGTCGTCGCCCTCCTCCAGCTGGATGAACGGCTCTGTGGCCAGCGCGGACACGGGGAACGGGTCGCGGTCGGCATAGGGGTGGTCGCAGGGGACGATGACCTGCAATTCGTCGCGGTGCAGGGCGTAGGTCTGCAAGCGCTTCACCGGCGGCAGGCGCAGAAAACCGCAGTCCACCGCGCCGCTGACGATCCAGCCCTCGATCTGGTCGTAGAAGTCGCCGGTGACCACTTCAAACTCGATGTTGGGATAAAGCTCGCCGAAGCTCTTGAGGATGCGGGGCAGCCATTGGGCGGACACGCTGGAGAACGTGGCGATCTTCACAAGGCCGCTGTCCATGTCCTTCAGCCCCTCCACCGTCTGCATCAGGGCGTGGTGGGCGGCGCACAGCTTTTCGATCTTGGGCAGCACCGCCCGTCCGTCCGCCGTCAGCACCACGCCGCCGCGGTTGCGGCTGAGCAGCATGACGCCCAGCTCGTTTTCCAGCGAGTTGATGGCGTGGCTGATGCCGGACTGGGTAAAGCTCAGCGCCTCCGCCGCCTTGGAAAAGCTGCCGCAGGAAACGACCTTCAGAAATATCTGGTATTTGGAAATATTCATCGCGCACCTCGCTTCTGCGGTCTGCTATTCGCCGGTACCGACTGCCCGCCGCAGGCGGGCACGCGGTATCTGACGGACAATAGAGCAGCCGCCCCGCGGTCATTGTACTATACATCTTCTCATGTTTTCAAGAACAAACATGCGCTTCCCAAATCTTTTTCTCTGTGATATCATAGCGCCGTGGTCCAGCCAGGCCATACTTTTTACTTTTCTTTTCCATGAGGGAGACCTCAAAAGCAGCGCCGGCCGCGTGTGGGTAACGCGGCCGGCGCTGTTCGTATTCACTTGCTTACCGGTGCGTCCAGCCAGCAGAAGACGCAGCGTTCCTGTGTCTCACCCATATAGAAGAAGATGTGCTCGTCCATCTCGATATGCTCACCAAAGGTCAGATCGGGCACGCACAGCCGCCCGCAGACGGCCGACTCTGCGCAGAAAAATCGCCGCGCAGAAAAATAAGAGACACACTTTCGTGTGTCTCTTATTCTCTGGTGCGAGCGATGGGACTTGAACCCACACGACCTTACGGACACAAGCACCTCAAGCTTGCCTGTCTGCCGATTCCAGCACGCTCGCATGCGGAACACCTTGCTATTATAACAAAATGCCCCTGTTTGTCAAGGGGCAGACGGAAAAATCCCCGCCTTGCGCCCCACAGCTTCCTATGTTACAATTGCTCCAGCACCTGTCCGATGGGTCCATCCACCGTAACGGCGGCCTGCGCGGGGCCTGCCCCGCCCTTATTCACCACCGCCAGCTTATGCCCGCGGTAGTAGGTGATGAGTCCCGCCGCCGGATACACCACCAGCGACGTACCGCCGATGAGCAGCACGTCCGCCTGCCGGATGTAATGGAGGGCACGGGCCATCACGTCCTCATCCAGCGGCTCCTCGTACAGTACCACATCGGGCTTGATGACGCCGCCGCAGCTGCACCGCGGCACGCCGGTGCTGCTGACGATACGCTCCACGCCGTAGGCTTTCCCGCAGCGGGTGCAGTGGTTGCGCAGCACGCTGCCGTGGAGCTCCAGCACCTCGCGGCTCCCCGCCTTCTGGTGCAGGCCGTCGATGTTCTGGGTGATGACCGCCTTCAGCTTTCCCTCCCGCTCCCACTGGGCCAGCTTCCGGTGGGCCGCGTTGGGCTGGGCGTCCAGCGCCAGCATCTTGGCGCGGTAGAAGTCGAAGAACTCCCCGGTGTGCCGCTCAAAGAACGTATGGCTCAGCATGGTCTCCGGCGGGTATCTGAACTTCTGGTGATACAGCCCGTCCACGCTGCGGAAGTCGGGGATACCCGATTCCGTGGACACACCGGCCCCGCCGAAAAACACAATGTTGTCGGAGCCATCCACCAATTCCTTCAATTTACGGATGTTCTCATCCATGGCATATCCTCCATTTCATTCACAAGGAGCCGTCTATGAATATTCAGATCTTTGGAAAATCCAAATCCTTCGACACCAAAAAAGCGGAGCGCTGGTTCAAGGAGCGCCGCATCAAGTACCAGTACATCGACCTTGCCAGCAAGGGTGTGTCCGCCGGAGAGTACCGCTCCATCAAGACCGCCGTGGGCAGCTTCGATGCGCTGGTGGACAAGACCTGCCGCGCCTATGAGGACCAGTACATGGCCTATATCACGCCCGATGCGGCGGAGGAAAAGCTGCTGGCTTACCCTGAGCTGTTCGCCGCCCCCATCGTCCGCAACGGCCGCCAGGCCACGGTGGGCTATCACCCCGAGATCTGGCAGACCTGGGAATAACGTCCCGTCCCGCGCCCGCCGGCGCGGGATTTTTCAATCCGTATAGCTGTGCTCCACCGTCACCACGGCGAAATACGTGCTGTCCAGCTCCCGCACCAGCTTCCGGATCTCCTCCGCCGCCTGCTCCGGCGTCCTGCCGGAGGAGAACGGCAATACCGCGTCAAAGATCAGGTTGGTATGGGTAGTACCCCGCACCACCCGAAAATCGTGGATGGTCATACGGGGGTCCACCTGCTTCACCACTTCGGCGATCTGCCGGCGCAGCGCACCCACGGATGCGTCGTCGGTGACGATGGGGTCCATGTGGATCACTGCCTGACAGTGCAGCCGCTCCGCCAGTTCCTTCTCGATGTTGTCGATGACGTCGTGCATCTCCATAATGTCCCCGTGAGCCGGCACCTCCGCGTGGAGGGAGATCATACACCGCCCCGGGCCGTAGTCGTGGACCACCAGATCGTGGATACCCTGTACGGTGCTGTGGGCCATGACGATATCCCGTATCTCCTGCACCAGCTCCGGGTCGGGTGCCTGCCCCAGCAGGGGCGACAGCGTCTCCTTCGCCGCCTTGCAGGCGGAGCCCAGGATGAACAGCGCCACCACAAGGCCCACATAGCCGTCCACCGCCAGTCCCGTCCACCTGCCGATGAGCATGGCCAGCAGCACCGCCGCCGTAGCCGCGGTATCGGACAGGCTGTCCATGGCCGTGGCCTCCATGGCCGCGGACTTGATCTTCTTCCCGATGCGCCGGTTGTAGAGCCACATGTACAGCTTCACGCACACCGACGCCACCAGGATACCCAGCGCCAGCAGCGAGAACGTCACCTCCTCCGGATGGAGGACCTTATCGACGGAGGACTTGGCCAGCTCCACGCCCATCAGCAGGATCAGGCCCGCCACCGCAAGACCCGAGATGTACTCGATGCGCCCGTGGCCGAAGGGGTGGTCCGTGTCCGGCTTCCGTCCCGCCAGCCGGAAACCCAGCAGCGTCACTGCCGAGGAGCCCGCGTCCGACAGGTTATTGAAGGCGTCCGCCGTCACGGCGATGGAGCCGGACAGCTGTCCCGCGAAGAACTTCCCCGCAAACAGCAGGATATTCAGGGCGATGCCCACGATGCCGCACAGCGTGCCGTAGGCCCGCCGCACCGACGGTGATGTTACATTGTCCCGATCCGGTATGCACCAGCGGGCCAGCAGTTCGATCATATTCTCTCTCCTTTCGCGGCAAACACCCGCCGCTTCGTCAGCAGATAGCACAGGGGAATGGCGTACAGCAGCACCTCATAGGGGATGGCGGAGGCATCCGCCCCCAGCATCACCAGCGGAATGGATACCGAGATGTTCCACGGGATCAGCGGCGCCATCACGATGCCGGAGTTCTCGATGTCCAGCGCCAGCTCCTCGCCGCCCTGCCCCCGGGCGCGGTACGTCTCCTCCAGCAGCTGGTCGGCCACCACAGGGCCAGCAGACTGGTTGCAGAAGATCATGCCCGCCAGGGCGCACACCGCCGCGCAGGCGGGAAACCGTCCCGCCCTGCGAGCCAGCGCCGCCGCGTGGCGCCGCACGCCGTCCAGTACGCCTGCGCTGTCCAGCAGCCCCGCGTACATGCCGGCGCTGATGGCCATCAGCGTGGCCGTCAGCATGGACGCCACGCCTCCGCCTGCCAGTACCTGCTGCAAAGCCCCGCCCGCCGGACGGTAGCCCAGCACCGTGTCCCGCAGCACGTCCCACAGCTGCCCTCCCTGACCCCACAGGGTCACGGCCAGCGCCGCCAGCACACTGACGGCCATAGACCTCCGGATGGACACCCTGCAAAGCGGCAGCACGATGATGGCCGCCGCCGGCAGCGCCGTCCACCAGCCCAGCCGGTATGTCTCCGCCAGTGTCGTCAGCACCTGCCCGTCCACCGCCGCCAGCGGGTGGGTCACGGACAGCGCCGCGTACACCGCCAGACTCACCGCATACGGCAGCCAGCCGGTGCGGTGCATCCGCCGCAGGTTCCGCTCCAGCACCGTACCCGTGGCCGTCGCCACCAGCGCCGCGCTGGAGGACGCCGGAGAGCACCGGTCGCCGAAATAGGCCCCTGCGATGATGGTACCCGCCGTCACGGCGGCGTCCACGCCGCCGGAGCGTGCCAGCGCCATCAGAATGACCCCCACGGTGCCCACCACGCCGAAGGACGTGCCCAGAGCGTAGGAGATGAAGCTGGTCAGCAGAAACGCCACCAGCAGGAACATCTGGGGCGTGATGATCTGCAGGCCGTGATAGATGAAAAATCCGATGGTGCCCGCACTGCGCCACAGGGCCGTGATGGCCCCGATCAGCAGGTAGATGTCGATGACGGAGCACATTTTCCGTCCCTGCCGCCATGCGCCCGCGGCCATGACCCGCACCGGCACATGCCGCGCAAGACCCAGCACGGCGAACACCGCGATGCCCGCCCAGATGGCCCACATCAGCTGCCGACCCTCCGCCAGACAGACGCCCACCGCCCCTAAAAACAGGGCGAAGCATACGATGCTGCCCACCGCGTTACTGCTCCGTGCTGCGGATGGTCAGCTTCATCTGGCAGCACAGGTCGTCCAGATCGCGGTCCGTGGCGGCATTGAGCCGCAGCCTCCCGCCGCACCGGGCGCAGATGAGGTCCACCGCGCCCCGCCGCACGGCAATGTTGTATTTGTGGCTGCCGCAGGTGCAGGAGATGCCGTCCCGGGCGGCGATGTCCTTCAGCTCCGACAGCACCTCGTACATGATGACGTTGTCGGTGAAGGCCTCCTCACCGCCGGCCTTCTCCTTCTCCACCCGCAGGGCCAGCTCCTCCATGGCGCGGCGCACCTGCTGCTCCCCGCCGATGTAGCAGCATATCTCCTGCTTTTCGGGGCAGGCCAGGCCGATGCCCCGCCCGTGCAGCACCGCGTCGGCGCTGCACTCCGCCTGATGGTGTCCGCCGCACACGCCGCAGGGCACCCGGAACCGGAACCTGCTGCCGTCGGTCTCCGCCTCCAGCGCCTCCTGCCCGCACTCGCACTCCATGCGGGCCGCAGCGGCGGACAGGGCGAACACACTGCGCTGGTGCAGCACCGCCTTGCCGCAGTGGGGGCAGATATAGCCAAAGCTGCGCATCTCCTCCATTGAAACACACGCTCCTTTTCTTTCGTGAAACTCAGTGGGCCTATTATACACACATTTTATGCGCTTTTCCAGTATTGCGCCAAAAAGAGTTTTCGGGTATAATACCGACACATTTTCCCGGAGGTGGTCTGTTTGCCCCGCAAATCCTTCCCCGCCGCGCTGAAAGCGGCCTTCCCCCACACCGTACCCATCCTCACCGGCTATCTGGCGGTGGGTCTGGCCTACGGCCTGCTGATGGCCTCCAAGGGCTACAATTTCCTGTGGTCCGGCTTTGTCAGCGCCTTCGCCTTCTGCGGCAGCATGCAGTACGTGGCCATCACGCTGCTGACCACCGCCTTCGACCCCCTCAGCGCCTTTTTCCTGAGTCTGATGGTGAACGCCCGTCACCTGTTCTTCGCGCTGGCCCTGCTGCCCAAATACCGGGGGCTGGGCAAACTGCGGTACTTCCTGATCTATACCCTCAGCGACGAGAACTTCTCCCTCAGCTCCACCGTGGAGCCGCCGGAGGACATGGATCCCACCCTGTTCTACTTCGCCATGAGCCTGCTGACGTGGCTCTATTGGATCGTATTCTCCATGCTGGGCGGACTCATCGGCGAGCTCATCACCTTTGACCTCACCGGCATTGACTTCGCCCTGACGGCGCTGTTCGTGGTGCTGTTCATCGAGCAGGTGGTCCATCGGGAGAACCGCCCCGCCGGCTTCATGGGTCTTGCCTGCTCCGTGGCCGGTCTGGCCGCCTTCGGCGCGGACAGCATGGTCATTCCCGCCATGGTCCTGACGCTGATCGCACTTCTGCTGGGGAGGAAAAAACTATGCGCCTGAATTTCATCCAGTCTCTCATCATCGTAGCCATGGTGGCGCTGGCCACCCAGATCACCCGCTGGACACCGTTTCTGGTGTTCTCCGGCAGCCGGAAGCTCCCCAGGGTGGTGGAGGATCTGGGCCGTCTGCTGCCGCCGGCCATGATGGGCCTGCTGGTGGTATACAGTCTGCGGAATACCGACATTCTCTCCGGCAGTCACGGTCTGCCGGAGGCCATCGCCGTGACCGTTACCGCCGGTCTCCACCTGTGGAGGCGCAGCACCCTGCTGTCCATTTTAGCGGGCACCGCCGTATACATGCTGCTGGTGCAGCTGGTGTTCGTGTAAGCCGTACCGTACAGCGAAAAGGACGTCCCTCGGGGCGTCCTTTTTCATATTTTCCCGCATCCCCGCGCAGACTAAGGGCAAATCATGTGCGAGGTGGAACACTATGGACATCAAACGACTGAGCCGCCAGACCTGCCGGCTCACGGACCCTCCGGGCGTGGTGAGCTGGGCCAGTGTAGCCGGACGGCTGGAGCGTCAGGGCCCTCTGGGCGGCTCCATTGACATCACGGATGACGACTCCTTCTTCGGCAAAAAAACATGGGAGCAGGGGGAGGCGGAGATGCAGGCCCTGGCCCTGCGCCGCGCCCTGCGAAAGGGCGGTCTGACGCCGCAGGACGTGGACTGCGTCTTTGCCGGCGATCTCCTGAACCAGAACATCGGCGCCACCTTCTCCCTGCGGGACTTCGACATCCCCTTCTACGGGGTGTACGGCGCCTGCTCCACCATGGGCGAGAGCCTGTCGCTGGCAGCCATGGCGGTGGCCGGCGGCTTTGCCCGCATCGCCGCGGCCCAGACCTCCTCCCACTTCTGCACCGCCGAGCGGCAGTACCGCGCCCCCGTGCCTTACGGCAGCCAGCGTGCCCCCACCGCCCAGTGGACGGCCACCGCTGCGGGCTGCTGCGTGGTGGGCGTCCAATCCGCGGGACCCTATATCACCCACACCACCCGCGGCCGCATCGTGGATCTGGGCGTCACGGATGCGGCCAACATGGGCGCGGCCATGGCCCCCGCCGCCCACGATACCTTGACCGCCCTGTTCCGCGACACCGCCACAACGCCTCGGGACTACGATCTCATCGTCACCGGCGACCTGGGCTATCTGGGCCACGCCCTGCTGACGGAGCTGTTCCGCCGCGACGGCGTAGAGCTGGGGGACAACTGCACCGACTGCGGCCTCCTGCTGTACGACCGCGTGAAGCAGGACATGCACGCCGGCGGCTCCGGCTGCGGCTGCTCCGCCGCCGTCCTCAACGGCTATCTGCTTCACGGCCTGCGCACCGGCCGGTGGCAGCGTCTTGTCTTTGCGCCCACCGGCGCGCTGCTCAGCCCCACCAGCTCCTTTCAGGGCGAGAGCGTGCCCGGCATCTGCCACGCGGTGGTACTTTCCCACACAAAGGAGGCGGTATAAATGGAATACCTGAACGCATTCCTCTGCGGCGGCCTGCTGTGCGCCGTGGGGCAGATCATCCTCGACCGCACGAACCTCACCCCCGCCCGTATCCTGACGGGCTATGTGGTGGCCGGCGTGTTTTTACAGGCCGTGGGCGTGTACCAGTACGTGGTGGACTGGGGCGGCGCGGGGGCCACCGTGCCCCTCACCGGCTTCGGCTATTCGCTGGCCAAAGGCGTCGCCAGGGCCGTGGCGGAAAAGGGCTTGCTGGGCGTCATCACCGGCGGGCTCACCGCCACCTCCGGCGGCATCGCCGCAGCCGTGGTGTTCGGCCTCCTGATGGCAATTTTGTGCCGGCCCAAAGAAAAGCGTTGACAAATACCCCCGAGGGGTATATAATGCAGCCGTAAAAAAATACCCCCGGGAGGTATCCGATATGAACGAATGCTGCTGCCATAAAACGAAACACCGCTCTCCTCAGGAGCAGAAGCAGCTGACCAACCGTCTCAGCCGCATTGAAGGACAGGTCCGCGGTCTGCGGGACATGCTGCAAGCCGATGCCTACTGTCCCGACATTCTGGTGCAGGTGTCCGCCGTCAGCGCCGCGCTGAACAGCTTCAGCAAGGAGCTGCTGGCCACCCACATCCGCACCTGCGTGGCCGACGGGATACGGCAGGGCGATGACGAAGTCATCGACGAGCTGGTGACCACGCTGCAGAAGATGATGAAATAAAGGAGGAGAGCGTAATGACCGAAAATTTTGTAGTGACCGGCATGACCTGCGCCGCCTGCGCCGCCCACGTGGAAAAGGCGGCAAACTCGCTGGACGGCGTGGACAGCGCCGCCGTGAACCTGATGCTGGGTACACTGGTGTGCTCCTACGATGCGGACAAGGTCACGCCGCAGGCCATCATTTCCGCAGTGGAGGCGTCGGGCTACGGCGCGGCTCCGGCGGACGAGGCCAAACGCGACATCCGCAGAGAGCAGGAGGCGTCCGCCAGAGCCATGGGCCGCCGGCTTCTGTGGTCCGTGGTGTGTCTGGTGCCCCTGTTCTATCTCAGCATGGGTCACATGATGGGCCTGCCGGTGCCTGCCTTCATGCACCGCCAGCCTCTGGCGGCGGCGCTGGTGCAGCTGGTCCTGTGCGTGCCCATCCTCATCCTCAACCGCGCCTACTTCACCGTGGGCTTCTCCCGCCTGTTCAAGGGCGCGCCCAACATGGACTCGCTGGTGGCGCTGGGTGCGGCCGCGGGCCTTGTGTACAGTCTCATTGAAATGGGCCTGCTGGCTGCGGGACAGGTCACCGGCATGCCGGATCTGTACTTCGAGTCCGCCGGCATGATCCTGACGCTCGTCACCGTGGGCAAGTATCTGGAGGAGCGCTCCAAGGGCAAGACCACCGGAGCCATCACGGCGCTGCTGGCGCTGGCGCCGGACGTGGCGGTGGTGCGCCGCGGCGGCACGGAGGTCACCGTGGCCACCGACCAGATCAAGGCCGGTGAGACGGTGATCGTCCGGCAGGGCGGCCGCATCCCCGTGGATGGCACCGTGGTCAAGGGCAGCGGCTCCGTGGACGAGTCCGCCCTCACCGGCGAGAGCATGCCGGTAGAAAAGACCGCCGGCAGCAAGGCCGTGTCCGCCACCGTCCTCACCAGCGGCTATCTGGAGATGACCGCCGATCGCGTGGGTGCGGACACCACCCTGTCCCAGATCATTCAGCTCATGGAGCAGGCCGCCTCCACCAAGGCGCCCATCAGCCGTCTGGCCGACAAGATCAGCGCCGTTTTTGTACCGGCGGTGATCTCCATCGCCGTCGCCGCCGCCCTGCTGTGGGCGACTGTGGGCGGCATGGGCGTCCGCTTCTGCCTGTCCATCGGCATCGCCGTGCTGGTGATCTCCTGCCCCTGCGCTCTGGGTCTGGCCACCCCCGTGGCCATCACCGTGGCCACCGGCAAGGCCGCCGAAAAAGGCATTCTGATCAAATCCGCCGCCAGTCTGGAGCTGATGGGCCGCGTCAACACCGTGGTGCTGGACAAGACCGGCACCGTCACCGAGGGCAAGCCACGGGTCACCGACGTGCTGTGCGCCGCCAATGTCACCGAGGAGGAGCTGCTGTGCGCCGCCGCCAGTCTGGAAAAGCCCTCCGGCCACCCGCTGGCTGACGCCATCGTGCAGGAGGCGGAGCGCCGGAGCATCCCTCTGTGCGCCGTGTCCGATTTCGCCGCCGTGGCCGGCGGCGGCGTACAGGCCGTGCAGGACGGTAAGACCCTTTACGCCGGCAACGACCGCTACATGGAATCTATCGGCGCCGACACCGCCGCCCTCCGCGCCGCGGCGGAGATGCTGGCCGCCGCGGGCAAAACGCCTCTGTACTTCGCCGAGGGCCGGCAGCTGCTGGGCGTCATCGCCGTGGCCGACGTGGTGAAGCCAGACAGCGCCGCCGCCATCGCCGCCCTGCGCCGCAGCGGCTGTGAGGTAGTGCTCCTCACCGGCGACAACCAGCGCACCGCCGAGGCCATCGCCCGTCAGGTGGGCGTGGACCGCGTCATCGCCCAGGTCCTGCCCCAGGACAAGGCCCGCTGTATCGAGGATCTCCAGAAGGCGGGCCGGCTGGTGGCCATGGTGGGCGACGGCGTCAACGACGCTCCCGCGCTGGTAACGGCAGACGTGGGCCTTGCCATCGGTGCCGGCACTGACGTGGCCATCGAGTCGGCGGACGTGGTGCTGATGCGCAGCAGCCTTATGGACATCGTGGACGCGGCGGCCCTGTCCCGTGCCACCCTGCGGAACATCCGGCAGAACCTGTTCTGGGCGTTCTTCTACAACTCCATCGGCATTCCCGTGGCCGCCGGTGTGCTGTACCCCGCCCTTGGCATCACCCTGAACCCCATGATCGCCGCCGCGGCCATGAGCCTCAGCTCCGTGTGCGTGGTGTCCAACGCCCTGCGTCTCCGGGGCTGGAAAGGCTCCGCCCCCGTCAGGCGCGGCGAGACCCCTGCCAATACCCAAAGTGAACCCGCCGCTCCTGCGGCACAACATAACGAGGAGGAACCAACGATGAAAAAGACTCTCAGCATTGAAGGCATGATGTGCGCCCACTGCGCGGCCCACGTGGAAAAGGCCCTGAACGCCCTGCCCGGCGTCACCGCCGCCGTGGACCTGGCCGGCAGCAGCGCCGTTGTCACCGGTGATGTCAGCGACGAGGCTCTGAAGAAGGCCGTGGCCGACGCCGGCTACACGGTGACGGACATCCATTGACCCTATGCGGAAACAGGGACGGCACACCCCCTCCGGTGCGCCGTCCCTGTTTTGTTGTCTGCCGTTCTCATGCCTGCCGCTTCTTCAGCTTCAGCTGAAGGCGGTCGGCGATCATGGCGATGAACTCGCTGTTGGTGGGCTTTCCCTTGGCGGAGTTCACCGTGTACCCGAAGTACTTCTGCAGCGTCTCCAGATCGCCCCGGTCCCAGGCCACCTCGATGGCGTGGCGGATGGCCCGCTCCACGCGGCTGGGCGTGGTACTGAACCGCTTGGCCACCTCGGGGTACAGCACCTTGGTGACGGCGTTGATGACCTCCATGTCCCCCACGGTGATGATGATCGCCTCCCGCTGGTACTGGTAGCCCTTGATATGGGCGGGCACGCCGATCTCGTGGATAATGGCCGTGACCATGGCCTCCAGCTGGGGTGACGGTTCCCGCTCCTGCGGCGGCTTCACGGCCCGCCGCATGTGTTCCATCAGTGAGCTCTCGCTCACCGGCTTGGGCAGGAAGATGTAGGCGCCCAGGCTCACCGCCTCCGCCACCATCCGGTCGTTGTAGAAGGCGGATGTCACAATGGTCCGCGGCTGCTCCTCCCTCTCTCGGAGCTGCCGCAGGACACCCATGCCGTCCAGCACCGGCAGCATGGCGTCCAGCAGAAGGAGCTGCGGATGCGTCTCCTCCACCAGAGCCAGTACCTGGCCGCCGTCGCCGGTCTCCCCTACGACCTGAAATTCTCCCGTGCTCTCAAGGGTCTCCCGCAGCAATAGCCGCAGGTCCCCGCTGGCATCCGCCAGCAATACGCTTATTTTTGCCTCCATTTTCTTCCCCCTGCTCCTTTCCTCGCTTTCGCGTACAGGCCCCCGTTTCACGTTAATACAACATTTATCGGTGACCCGCTATAAAAATTAGCACAAAAAGACATCGTATGCAAGGTTTTTCTGTCGATAAGCCCAATCTTTTACGCGACCTCCTCCGACAAATTTGTAAAATTTATACAATTTTAACGGCATTCGTCGCTTTTCGGCACCGTTCTGCCGGCGCCGCCATTTTCCCTGCGCGAAAATTTGCGCATCTTTGCGCCCCGCGCTTGTCAGCGGCCATACTTTGTGATATTCTATAAGGTGCGCATGAACCGTCATACGAAGGGAGGTGCCGCGCATGGCGCTGGCGGACAAGCGGCTTTTCCTGCTGGATATGGACGGCACGCTGTATCTGGACGACCGCCTTTTCGACAAGGTTCCGGAGTTCCTGTCCCACGTCCGGCGCATCGGCGGCCGTTATCTGTTCCTGACCAACAACTCCTCCCGCGGCGTGGAGGGCTACATGGAAAAGCTCTCCCGCATGGGCATCCCCACCGCGCCGGAGGACTACCTCACCTCCGTGGACGCCGCCATCGACCATCTCCGCCGCTTCCACGCGGGGAAAAAGTGCTACGTGTTCGGCACCCGCGCGTTTTACGGGCAGCTTCAAACCGCCGGCATCCCCGTTACCGACCGGCCGGAGGACGATGTGGACATCCTGCTGTGCGGCTTCGATCGGGAACTGACGTTCCGGAAGCTGGAGGACGCCTGCATCCTGCTGAACCGCGGCGTCACGTGGCTGGCCACCAACCCCGACTGGGTCTGCCCCACGTGGTACGGCTCCGTCCCCGACTGCGGCAGCGTCTGCCGCATGCTGACCACCGCCACCGGCCGCAAGCCCCTGTTTCTGGGCAAGCCCCAGCCCGCCATGGCAGAGCTGGCCCTGCGCCGCACCGGCTTTTCGCCGGAGCAGGCCGTCATGATCGGCGACCGGCTCTACACCGATGTGGCCTGCGGCATCAACGCCGGCATCGACAGCATCTTCGTCCTGTCCGGCGAGGGCACGGAGGCGGACATCGCCCAATACGGCATCCATCCCACGTGGATCTTTTCTGACATCGCGGCACTGTACCGCCAACTGGAGGAAACGCTATGAAACTCAACTACAAGCGCACCGTCATGGTAGGCTTCGCCTTCTTCCTCATCTGCTCCTTCTGGCAGGCCTATGACAACACCGTTCCCCTGATCCTGACCAACAAATTCGGCATGAGCCAGACCTGGTCCGGCGTCATCATGGCGCTGGACAACGTGCTGGCGCTGTTTCTGCTGCCCCTGTTCGGCCACATCTCCGACAAGTGTACCAGCCGCCACGGCCGCCGGACGCCCTTCATCGTCATCGGCACCCTCATCGCCGCGGTGGCGCTGGTCTGCCTGTCCTTCGTGGACAACGCCCAGCTGAAGAACCTGCAGGACGTGTCCGCCATCGACGACCCCGCCGCCCTCTCCGTCATCTACGAGGAGGAGAAGTCCGCCACGCTGCTGACCCCCTCCGGTGAGAAGTTCATCCTGGGCCAGAAGTTCACGGAGGAGGAGTTCACCGCCATCCGCAGCCAGATCACCGACGGTGACAGCGCGGTCACCAACCCCGACTACACCAACTACGTGGTGCCCGCCCGGCAGGCCTGCGCCTGGCAGATGACGGCGGAGCACCCCGCCACCCTGATCTTCTTCGTGGTGCTGCTGTTCATTATTCTGGTGGCCATGGCCACGTTCCGCTCCCCCGCCGTGGCCCTGATGCCCGACGTAACGCTGAAGCCCCTGCGCTCCAAGGCCAATGCCGTCATCAACCTGATGGGCTCCGCCGGCGGTATCCTGGTACTGGCGCTGGGCATGGTGTTCGCCACCTCCGCCGTCCGCAACAGTCTGATGAGCTACATCGGCTACTTCGGCGTCATCGCAGCGCTGATGCTGGCGGCGCTGGTGATCTTCCTGCTCACCGTCCGTGAGCAGGAGTGGTCTGCGGAGATGCAGCAGCAGGCCGTGGCCGCAGGGCTGGAGGAGCAGTCCGAGGCCGATGACCCCACCGCCAGCCGCAAGCTGTCTGCCGACGAGGTCAAGAGCCTGATCTTCATCCTGCTGAGCATCGTGCTGTGGTTCTTCGGCTACAACGCCGTCACCAGCAAATACTCCGTCTATGCCAGCAACATCCTGCACAAGGACTATAACCTGACCCTCATCATCGCCCAGGCCGCCGCCATCGTGGCCTATCTGCCCGTGGGCTTCATCGCCAGCAAGGTGGGCCGCAAAAAGACCATCCTGGCCGGCGTGGTGATGCTTACCGGTTCCTTCACCGTGGCCGCCTTCCTGAATGCCGACAGCCCCACCATGCTGATGAACGCCATGTTCGCGCTGGCCGGCATCGGCTGGGCCACCATCAATGTCAACTCCTTCCCCATGGTGGTGGAGCTGGCCTCCGGCGGCGATGTGGGCAAATACACCGGCTTCTACTACACCGCCTCCATGGCGGCGCAGGTGGCCACCCCCATGTTGTCCGGTCTGCTGATGGATCAGTTCGGCATGCACGTCCTGTTCCCCTACGCCGCGGTGTTCACGACTCTGGCCTTCTTCACCATGCTCATGGTGAAGCACGGCGACAGCAAGCCGGAGCCCAAGTCCGGCATCGAAGTTCTGGAAGATCTGGAGGCGGATTGATATGACGGTCGTATATATCCTGCTGGGCCTGCTGGTCCTTGTCTGTCTGCTGTATGCGCTGTGCCTGCGCTGCCGCCGCCGTAAGGACTGGGAGCGGTTCCGCAAGTGGCGCTTCGCCCACCGCGGCTTCCACGATAAGCCCCGCATCCCCGAAAATTCCATTCCCGCCTTCCGCCGCGCCGTCCAGTGCGGCTTCGGCGCGGAGCTGGATGTCCACCTGATGAAGGACGGCCATCTGGCCGTGATCCACGACGCCTCCCTGCTGCGCACCGCCGGTGCGGACGTGCAGATCGAGGACCTGACGGCGGAGGACCTGAAAAACTACAGGCTGGAGGGCACGGAGCACCACATCCCCCTGCTGGAGGAGGTGCTGCCCATCTTCGCCGGCAAGGCCCCGCTGGTGGTGGAGCTGAAGGCTGAGCGGGGCAACGCCGATGCGCTGGCCGCCGCCGCGTGCAGGCTGCTGGACAAGTACCGCGTCACCTACTGCATCGAGTCCTTCGACCCCCGCTGCCTCATGTGGCTGTGGGCCAACCGCCCCGACGTCGTGCGGGGCCAGCTGTCCGAGAATTTCCGGCGTCACGGCGACGGGACAAACCTGCCCGGCGTGGTGCGCTGGGTACTGAGCAACCTGCTGCTGAACGCCCGCACCCGCCCCGACTTCATCGCCTACCGCTTTGAGGACCGGAAGTCCCTGTCCCTGCGGCTGTGCCGCGGACTGTACGGTGCGCAGGAGTTCAGCTGGACCATCCGCTCCAAGGAGACCATGGACGCCGCCGAGCGTGACGGCGCGCTGGTCATCTTCGAATGTTTCGATCCCAGGGGGTAACGCCATGAGAGTCATCACCGGCTCTGCCCGAGGCAGAGTTTTGAAGGAATTACAGGGTATGGAGACCCGCCCCACCACCGGCAAGGTGAAGGAGAGCCTGTTCTCCATCATTCAGTTCGACATTGAGGGCCGCCGCGTGCTGGACCTCTTCGCCGGCACCGGCCAACTGGGCATCGAGGCTCTGAGCCGCGGCGCGGCGGAGTGCGTGTTTATCGACCGCCGCCCCGACGCCGTCAGGCTCATTCAGGAGAATCTGGCCCTGTGCAGGCTGGCGGACCGCGCCCGGGTCCGGCAGGGGGACGCTCTGCCCTATCTCCGCAGCGGCGAGAAGTTCGACCTGATCTTTCTGGACCCGCCCTACGCCTCCGGCCTGCTGGAGCAGGCGCTGACGGACATCGCAGCGTTTGACATTTGCCGTCAGCATGGTATAATCGTAGCGGAAAGTGCCGCAGATACGGTTCTGCCTGCACTTCCGCTCCCCTATCGCCTGTATCGGGAATACCGGTACGGCAAGATCAAGCTGACGGTGTTCCATCGCGGCGGAAATGAGGACTGACCCATGAAGATCGCCATCTATCCCGGCAGCTTTGACCCCATCACCCTGGGCCATCTGGACATCATCCAGCGCGGCGCCGCCTGCTTCGACAAGCTGTATGTCTGCGTCATGGTGAACTGCGAGAAGAAACTGCCCATGTTCACGCCGGAGCGCCGGCTGGAGCTGATCCGCCGCAGCGTAGCCCACATCCCCAATGTGGAGGTGGAGAACTGGCGCGGCCTGCTGGCGGACTACGCCCGGGAAAAGGGCGCCCACATCCTGCTCAAGGGCGTGCGTAACCCCACCGACTGGGACATGGAGCTGCAAATGGCCCGCATCAACCAGGGCATCCTGCCCCAGCTGGAGACGCTGCTGATGCCCGCCAGTGCCGAGTATGAGCATTTCAGCTCCACCATGGCCCGCGAGATGATCCACTACGGCCAGCCTCTGGAGAAGTATCTGCCGGCGCCCATCGCCGAGGAATTGGAAAGAACGCGGGGCTGACGTCCTGCAATACAGAGAAAGGAACGAAGGACCTATGGAAGAAAAGGACGTGCAGCGACTGCTGGATATGCTCTACGGCATGATCGACGAGGCCAAGAGTGCCGCCTTCAGCTCCGACAAATGCGTCATCAGCCGCGACGAGGCGCTGGATCTGCTGGACGAGATCCGCGCCAAGCTCCCGCTGGAGCTGAAAAAGGCACGGGAACTCATCGCCGCCCGCAGCGAGTATGTGGCCGGCGCCAAGAAAGAAGTGGAAAAGATGCTGCGTCAGGCGGAGCTGGATGCCAAGGTCATCGTCTCCGAGAGTGAGACCATCCAGCTGGCTCGTCAGAAGAGCAGTGAGATCGTCCGCCGCGCCGAGGAGCGCACCCGTGAGCTGTACCACGTGGCCAACACCTATACCGAGGACGCCCTGCGCCGCACCGAGGAGGCCATTCAGATGGCCCTCAGCGAGGTTCAGGAGTCCCGCGTGCGCTTCCGTGCCGCCAGTCAGGAGCAAATGCAGGCCCAGCGTGCGGAGCTGAACCGCAGCGCTGAGGAAAAGGAAGCTCCCAAGACGGAGGAGAGCGCCCAGTAACGCCCCCTTCCCCATTTGTGGAAATCTGACAAATTATTTCACTGCATTTCTACGTTTCTGACAAAAGAATAATATCTTGTAGAGCGCGAAACCGGCAGGCACTATATTTTGTGCCCGCCGGTTTTTTGCGCTCCATATCCTCGAACGTTCGTTTCAAAAATCTCCCGTTTTAGCGGGTTTTCTGGAAGAAATTACCGCTCCCACGCGCCCTTTCTGTGGAAACTTCTGCTTGCATTTCCATAACGGATTATGTATACTGGCATCATGAGTGGTGAACTGTGGGGGAAGTGCCCCCATTTGTGGGGAACAATCCCACGCTTTTCCCCATTCACCCCATTCTGCATGAGAGGAGGCGGCTCTATGACCGGTCAGTTCAGCCATAACATCGATGCCAAGGGCCGCCTGTTCATTCCCGCCTCTCTCCGCAAGGAGCTGGGCCAGACCTTCCACGTCACCGTGGGCCAGGACCACTGCCTGTCCGTCTACTCCGACGAGAGCTGGGCCGCCTTCATGGCCAGGCTGAAGGAGCTGTCCTACAACGAGGTAAAGAAGCTCCGCGCCCTGTTCGCCTACGCGGCGGACTGCGAGCCGGACTCTCAGGGCCGCATCCTGATCCCCGCCAAGCTGCGGGAATACGCGGGCCTGACCAAGGAGGTCGTGGTGGTAGGCAGCTTCGACCGCGCCGAGATCTGGAGCGCCGAGCGCTGGGCCGCCATCGAGAACGAGGCTTTCTCCTCCGGCGCGCTGGAGCAGGCCATGGCGGAAATGGGGCTGTAAGCTATGGCTGACCACGCTATTGAAAAGGACTACGGCCACAAGCCCGTCCTGCTTCAGGAATGTCTGGACGCACTGGCCATCCGGCCTGACGGCGTCTATGTGGACGGCACGCTGGGCCGCGCCGGTCACTCGCTGGAGATCGTCCGCCGCCTGACGGAGGGTGGACGCCTCATCGGCATTGACCGCGACCAGACGGCCATCGACGCCGCGCAGGAGCGTTTGGCCCCTTATCTGGACCGCGTCACGCTGGTCCACAGCAACTTCGACCGCGTCGGCGATATCCTCGCCGATCTCCATATCTCCGGTGTCGATGGGATGCTCTTTGATCTGGGCGTCTCCTCCCCCCAGCTGGACGACGCCGCCCGGGGCTTTTCCTACATGCACGACGCCCCGCTGGACATGCGCATGGACCGCACGGCGACCCTCACCGCCCGCGATGTGGTGAACGACTGGCCCTATGAGGAGCTGCGCCGCATCCTCTACGACTTCGGCGAGGAGCGCTGCGCCCCCGCCATCGCCCGCCGCATCGTGCAGGCCCGCCAGCAGGCTCCCATTGAGACCACGCTGCAGCTGGTAGACATCATCAAATCCGCCATGCCCCCCGCCGCTCTGCGGGAGAAGCAGCACCCCGCCAAGCGCAGCTTTCAGGCCATCCGCATCGCCGTCAACGGCGAGCTGGACGCCCTGCCTCCCATGCTGGAGGCCGCCGTATCCCACCTGAACGCGGGCGGACGGCTGGCTGTCATTTCCTTCCACTCGCTGGAGGATCGCATCATCAAGAAGACCATGCAGGAGCTGGCCACAGGCTGCACCTGCCCGCCTAATTTCCCCGTCTGTGTCTGCGGCAAAACGCCGAAGATACGACTGGTCAGCCGCAAGCCCATCGTATCCGGCGACGCGGAGCTGGCCGAGAACCCCCGCGCCCGCAGTGCCAAGCTGCGTGTGGCGGAAAAGCTCTGACGCAGAGCCGCTGCATCTTTCGGAAAGGAGTGACCGCACCTTGGCCCAGCCTTATCGCAAAAACGCCGTATACGGCAGCCTGGCCTACGACCTGGACGCCCTGGTGCGGGAGCGCCAGCTGGAGGAGGCCGGCAAGCTGCCCCCGAAGCAGCAGCCCGCCGTACAGGAAAAGCCCCTGCCCCGCCGCAGGCCCCAGGCCCGCGCCGCCGCACGTCCCTCCCCGCTGGTGGCGGGCGGCGTGGTAGTGCTGCTGGCCATGGTGGTGGTGCTGATGCTGGGCTACGTCACCCTTACCGATGTGTCCGGCAGCGTGTCCTCCATCAAACGCCAGATCTCCGATCTGGACGAGCAGCACATCGCGCTACTGACGGAGTATGAAAAAACCTTCGATCTGGCCACCATCAAGGCGGCCGCCGAAGCCGCCGGCATGTCCAAGCCCACCAGCGGCCAGATCCAGTACATCGACCTGTCCGGCAGCGACAGCGTCACCCTCTACAAGGCGGAGGGCAGCGCCGGCGGCCTGCTGGATAAGGCAAAGGATGGCTGGGCCTATGTGCTGGAATATTTCCGCTGACAGCGGCCATATCATGAGGCAGTAAGGAGTAAGAAGGCGACTTCTTGCTCCTTGCTTGGCATTCGAGGAACCGTCCGGCGCAGAGCCGCCGGGCCCCATATTCGGAGGCAGAGAACGTGACAGAACGCAGACCAAACCCCAACCGTAAGGATGAAAATATCCGCCGCGCCAATCGGGTCATCCAGACCCGCTCCTTCGTGCTGATGCTCGTCATGGGCGTCGGCATGTTCGTGCTGCTGTTTTTCCAGCTGTTCGACCTTCAGATCGTCCGCCATGAGGAGCTGCAGAGCAAGGCCGTGAATCAGCAGACCCGCCGCACGGTGGTCACCGCCTCCCGCGGCACCATCTACGACCGCAGCGGCAACATCATGGCCATCTCCGCCAGCGCCGAGACCGTCATCCTCTCCCCGCTGGAGATCGACCGCGCCGTCAATGACAAGGACGATCCCGTGACCTGGACCAAGGACTCTCTGGCCGCGGGTCTGGCCGAGATACTGGACGGCGACGCCTCCGCCATCCGCCGCCGCATGGACAACACCGAGTCCCAGTACGAGCTGATCAAGCTCCGCGCCGACGAGGAGGTTGCCGACGCCGTCCGCGCCTATATCAACGAGAACAAGATCGTGGGCGTCCACCTGGTGGCCGACGCCAAGCGCTACTATCCCTACGGCTCCCTGGCCTCCCATGTCATTGGCTTCGTGGGCGACGACAACACCGGCCTGTACGGGCTGGAGGCCCGCTACGAGCAGGAGCTGGAGGGTCAGAGCGGTCTGGTGGTGTCCGCCAAGGACAACGCCGGCAACGACATGATGTACGCCTATGAACAGTACTTCGCCGCCCAGAACGGCAGCGACCTGACGCTGACGCTGGACGCCACCATCCAGTACTATCTGGAAAAGGGTCTGGAGAATATGGCCGATAAGTTCGCCGCCGCCAACGGCGCCGCAGGCATCATCATGGACGTCAACACCGGCGGCATCCTGGCCATGGCCTCCTACCCCAACTATGACCTGAATGACTTCTCCGCCGTGCAGGACCAGACCCTGCAGGAGCGCATCGCCCGCGGCGAGAACACGCTGGCGGAGATGCAGCTGCTCCAGTGGCGCAACAAGGCGCTGAACGACACCTACGAGCCCGGCTCCACCTTCAAGATCCTGACGCTGGCCGCCGCGCTGGAGGAGGGTGTCATCAACAAGAACACCACCGTCAACTGCAGCGGCTTCGTCACCATCTCCGGACAGACCATCCACTGCTCCAACAAGGCCGGTCACGGCCTGCAGACCCTGGTCCAGACCGTGGGGAACTCCTGCAACCCTGCCTTCATCTCCTACGGCCTGAAGCTGGGCAACACCGCGTTCTACGAGTACATGAGATCCTTCGGCCTCATGGAAGGCACCGGCATCGACCTGGGCGGCGAGGCGGACAGCATCTTCGCCGATCCCGCCAGCTTCACTCAGCTGGATCTGGCCTGCTACGCTTTCGGCCAGAACTTCAACGTCACTCCCATCGCCCTCATCACGGCTCAGGCCGCCTGCGTCAACGGCGGCTATCTGCGCACCCCTTATCTGGTGGAGCGCATCACCGACTCCAACGGCAGCGTCACCTATCAGCACGACAGCACCCCCATCCGTCAGGTGGTCAGCGAGGAGACTTCCGCCACCGTGCGGGAGTGTCTGGAATACGTGGTGGCCAGCGGCACCGGCAAAAACGGTCAGGTGGCAGGCTACCGCGTGGGCGGCAAGACCGGTACGGCCGATAAGGGCCAGACCGGCGACGTGGTGGTGTCCTTCCTGTGCTTCGCCCCTGCCGACGATCCCCAGGTCATCATGCTCCTGACACTGGATACCCCCAGCCGCTCCACCGGCACCTATGTGTCCGGCGGCAACATGGTGGCCCCCACCGCCAGCTCCATCATGTCCGAGGTCCTGCCCTATCTGGGCGTGGAGCCCAGCTACTCCGCCGAGGAGCTGCTGGGCATGGACACCACCGTGCCCAATGTCATCGGCATGTCCGTGGAGGAGGCTAAGACCAGGCTGGGCGAACGGGGCCTCAGCTATAAGATCAACGGCGACGGCGACACCGTCACCGACCAGACCCCCGCCGGCGGCGCCATCATCCCCGGCAAGTCCGCCGTCATCCTGTACGCCGGCACGGATAAGTCCACCGCCAAGTGTACGGTGCCCCACCTCATCGGCAAGACGCCCTCCGAGGCCAACACCGCCGCCACCGGCGCGGGGCTGTTCATCCGCTTCTCCGGTACTACCGGCAGCGAGTCCTCCGCCGTCCGCGTGCTGTCCCAGTCCATTGAGGCGGGCGCCGAGGTGGAGGCCGGTACGGTCATCACTGTCCAGCTGGGCGACACCTCCGTCACGGATTAAACTCCGCACGAACTTCCCAGCAGACCGCACAGATTTCCCTTTTCTGCGCAATTCCTGCCTGTTATAATGGAAGGTACTGTACTTTGCCGTAAAGGAGAGCTTTCCCATGAAACTGAACGAACTGCTAAAGGGCCTCACTGTTCTGGCCGCCACCGCCGATATGGACACCGACATCACCGACGTCTGCTACGACTCCCGCCAGACGGCGGAGGGCGGGCTGTTCGTGGCTATCGCCGGCGCCGAGACCGATGGCCACCGCTTCATCCCCATGGCCCGCGAAAAAGGTGCGGCCTGTGTTGTCTGCCAGCATGCACCCGACGGCGACATTCCCTACGTAGTTGTGGAGGACTCCCGCCGCGCTCTGGCGGTGATCGCCTGCAACTGGTTCGACCACCCCTCCCGCGAGATGACCATGATCGGCGTCACCGGCACCAGCGGCAAGACCACCTCCACCTACCTCATCAAGAGTATTCTGGAGCAGAAGGCCGGTGCCAAAGTGGGCCTGATCGGCACCATTCAGAACATGATCGGCAGCGAAGTCCTCCACACGGAGCGCACCACGCCGGAGTCCTTCGAGCTGCAAAAGCTGTTCCGCCGGATGTCCGATGCCGGCTGCACCCATGTGGTGATGGAGGTCTCCTCCCACGCCCTGACGCTGGATCGCGTCTATGGCGTGCGCTTCGCCGTGGGTATCTTCACCAACCTCAGTCAGGACCATCTGGACTTCCACCACACCATGGAGGCGTACTGCGACGCCAAGGCCATCCTGTTCGACCGCTGCGACGTGGGCGTCTACAACGCCGACGACCCATGGCATCAGCGCCTTCTGGCCCACGCCCAGTGCCCCCGCCTGTTCTCCTACGCCATTCACGCCGATGCGGATCTGAAGGCCAAGTCCGTCCGGCTCCACGCCGGCAGCGTGGAGTTCGACGCTGAGGCCGACACCGACTGGGCCCACGTGCAGGTGGGCATCCCCGCCCAGTTCACGGTATATAATACGCTGGATGCCATGGCCTGCTGCTGGAATCTGGGCGTCCCGCTGGCGGAGTGCGCCGACGCGCTGGCCCGTAACCACGGCGTCAAGGGCCGCATGGAGATCATCCCCACCCCCGGCCGTGACTACACCATTCTCAACGACTACTCCCACAAGCCCGATGCGCTGGAGAATGTGCTGGAGTCGGTGAACGGCTTTGCCAAGGGCCGTACCGTGGTACTGTTTGGCTGCGGCGGCGACCGGGATAAGACGAAGCGCCCCGTCATGGGCGGCATCGCCGCGCGGCTGGCAGACTTCGTCATTGTCACCAGCGACAACCCCCGCACCGAGGAGCCGCAGGCCATCATCGACGACATTCTGGCGGGCATGCGGGACACCGACACGCCCTACGTGGCCATCCCCGACCGTGTGGAGGCCATCCACTACGCCATGGATCACGCCCAGAGCGGCGACGTCATCATCCTGGCCGGCAAGGGTCACGAGGACTATCAGGAGATCAACCACGTCCACTACCCCATGGATGAGCGGATCATCGTGGCGGACTACCTGAAAAAGCAGGGCTAAATCACAAGAGCCGCCGCGCCCTTTCGCGGCGGGAAGGAGCGAATCATTATGGGAATTCTGGAGATCGTGCTGCCGGTGGCGGTCAGCTTTGTCATCACCGTCATCGCCGGCAAGCTGCTGATACCGGCGCTGGTGCGGCTGAAGGCCGGCCAGTCCATCAAGGAGATCGGCCCCACCTGGCACATGAGCAAGCAGGGCACCCCCACCATGGGCGGCCTGATGTTCATTATCGGTATCGGCATCACCATCGTGGCTCTGGGCTGGAAGCATATGGCGGGCGGCGACTTCGCCCACCTGTACGTCTATCTCTTTGCGCTGGTGTTCGGCCTCATCGGCTACATTGACGACTATCAGAAGGTGAAGCACCATCACAACACCGGTCTGACGGCGCTGCAGAAGTTTGTGCTGCAGCTGGCGGCGGCGGTGGCGTTCCTGTGCCTTATGCGGTACGAGGGGATGCTGAGTCCCAATCTGTATATTCCCTTCTGGAACACCCATGTGGTGCTGCCGTGGTCGGTGTACCTTGTCTTCGCCGCCTTCGTCATCGTGGGCACCGTCAACGCCGTCAACATCACTGATGGGCTGGACGGTCTCAGCACCAGTGTCACCATTCCCGTGGCCGCTTTCTTCTCGGTCATGGCCATCGTCTGGCCCGGCTTCGCCCAGTTGGGCACGTTTTCCGCCGCCATGCTGGGCGGCCTGTGCGGTTTTCTGGTGTATAACCACTACCCCGCCAAGGTGTTCATGGGCGACACCGGCTCCCTGTTTCTGGGCGGCGCGGTGGCGGCACTGGCCTTCGCCTACGACATGCCGCTGGTGCTGCTGCTGGTGGGTATCGTTTACATCTGTGAGACGCTGTCCGACATCATCCAGGTGACGTATTTCAAGCTCACCCACGGCAAGCGCATTTTCAAAATGGCGCCGCTGCACCATCACTTTGAGATGTGCGGCTGGAAGGAGACTAAGATCGTGGCGGTGTTCTCCACCGTCAGCGCACTGTTCTGCCTGCTGGCCTACTTCGCCGTGTACCAGCGCTTCAGCTTCTGAAAATACTTCCATCAGGAAGTTCATCATGAAGCGGGTTTTCGTTCCTCATGAAGTTCATGAGGAAGTACCAACATGAAATTTCGGAAGGAGGGACAGCCGTGACCCGTGCAGAGTATCAGGCCCAGAAGGCCATGAAGGCCCGCATGCGCCAAACAGAGCAAAAGCACACGCAGGCCGCCAAGGGGTCCATGGATCTGCCCTTCCTGATCCTGACGCTGCTGCTGACGGTGATCGGACTCATTATGCTGTTCTCCGCCAGCTTTCCCCGCGCCTATTACGACACCGGCGACGGCACCTACTACTTCAAGCGGCAGGCCCTGTTCGCCGTCATCGGTCTGGCAGGCATGTTCGTTGTGGGCAAGATCAACTATCAGCGCTGGCGCGGCGCGTCCCGCATGCTGGTGGGTCTGGCGCTGTTCCTGCTGATCCTGGTCATCATCCCCCACAACCCACTGGCCATCACCGCCAACAACGCCACCCGCTGGCTGGGCATCAAGGGCGTGTTCCAGTTCCAGCCGTCGGAGATCGCAAAGCTGGCGGTCATCGTCTACTTTTCCGATACCATCTCCAAGAAAAAGGAGAAGATGCTGACGTGGCGGCAGGGCATCGTGCCCTATGTGGCGCTGCTGGGCATCATCTCCGTTCTGATGATGCTGGAGCCCCATCTGTCCGGCACGGTGCTGATCCTGTGTACCGGCGCGGTGCTGATGATCGTGGGCGGTATTCAGGGCTGGCTGGTGGCCGCCGGTATCGGCGGCGTGGGCGCCATAGGCCTTCTGTTTGTCAAGCTGGCGGAAAGCGGCGTCATCAAGTACGGCTCTGCCCGCATCGCCATGTGGCACGACCCATGGCTGGACTACTCCGGCGACGGCTATCAGCTGGCGCAGAGCCTGATCACCATCGGCTCCGGCGGCCTGCTGGGCGTGGGGCTGGGGCGAAGCCGCCAGAAGTTTCTGTACCTGCCCGAGCAGTACAACGACTTTATTTTCTCCGTGGTATGCGAGGAGCTGGGGCTTATCGGCGCCTGCGTCATTATGCTGATCTTCGCCCTGCTGATCCTGCGGGGCTTCTGGATCGCCCTCCACGCCCGCGACCGGTTCGGCGCGCTGCTGGTGGTGGGCATCATGACCCATCTGGCCCTTCAGACCTTCCTGAACATCGCGGTGGTGTCGGGCTTCGTGCCCACCACCGGTATCTCCCTGCCGTTCTTCAGCTATGGCGGCACGGCGCTGTGCTTGCAGCTGGTGGAGATGGGCATGGTGCTCAGTGTGTCGCGGCAGATCCCCGCGCCCAAGGCGGGGTAAATGGGCGATTTTTGACAACATAGCGTATTTTTCTGTCAGATAATTGCAGCGGGTATAGGGATCGAGAATTTTCATCCCTGTCTCCGGCGGCCCCATTTCTTCCAACAGCGGCGGGAGAGGATTCCGCGCCCCCGAGCGCGGGTCACTTTTGGCCACAGCCCCAAAAGTGACCAAAAGGTCTGCTTGAAACCGCAGGTTTCAAGACTTCCTGCGCGGCTGGAGTACGCCGGAAACCTGCCGCCGCGTACCACGCGAAATCCAAAACGGCGCTGATCGTCGTACAGCGAATCGCTTGCGATCCTCTTATCGCTGCCGCTCCTGCAAAGCAAAATGGGGGCGCGTGGTCCTACCGATTTTGGCGATTACCAAATCGCGCACATGCCGCCAGCGGCGGCATGTGCAGGTGCGGCCCGTTGGGCCGCGAAATATAAAAAATACGCGCTGCTGCGAAGCGTATTTTGTAGAACGGCATGCCAACACGCCGCCGATAAGTCAGCGCACTGCCGCGCGGAACATGGAAGCGGCAGCGGCTCTTATCGCCGAGTCCCGGAGCCTGTCATAGCACGCCACCTGCGCGGTGCGTGGGAGCGGCAGCGGGGATAGAAGCGGAGGCGATTCCTTATGGGCCTTTTTGCGTCGTATCACGTTCGGCGTAAAGGAATTCCAAAGACCATGGGTCTTTGGCGGCGTTTTTGCATCCTTTTGCCGCCGCGGGCAAAAGGATGTCGCGCCGGAGCGCGAAATATCCCTGCCAGAGGCATGAAAGGAACGAGCAACGGGCCGTCGGGAACGCCGGCCCCTACGGATAGAAAACCGCTATAAAATGCGCAAAATAAAGCAAAACATCGAAGCAGAAACGGAGTTTTCAGGATGAGAGTCATTTTTACCTGCGGGGGCACCGCAGGACATGTGAACCCGGCGCTGGCGCTGGCGGGGCTCATGCGGCAGCGTGACCCCCAGACCGCCGTGCTGTTCGTGGGCACCCCCGACGGCATGGAGCGGGAGCTGGTGGCCAAGGCGGGCTACGACTACGCCGCCGTGGAGGTGGACAGCTTCCGCCGGTCCATGCGGCCGGAGGCCATGCGCCACAATCTTCACGCCGCAGGGGCGCTGGCCCGCTCGGGGCCTGCGGCCAAGGCCATCCTGCGGGAGTTCAGGCCCGATCTGGTGGTGGGCACCGGCGGCTACGCCAGCTTTCCCATGGTGAAGGCGGCGGCCCGGGCCCACATCCCCACGGCGGTACACGAGAGCAACTCGGTGCCCGGGCTCACCACCCGCATGCTGGAGGAGTATGCCGATGTGATCATGGTGGGATTTGAGGACTGCCGCCAGCATTACCGGCACCCTGAGCGCATCATGGTGACGGGTACGCCGGTGCGGGGCGACTTCTTCGAGAAAACGCCTCTGGAGGCGCGGCAGAATCTGGCCTTTGACGACGGGCGGCCGGTTGTGGTATCCTTTTGGGGAAGTCTGGGCGCCAGCCACATGAACGAAGCCATGCTGGATATGTTCGAAAAGGAACGGGAGAACGGCTTCCCCTTCCACCACGTCCACGCGGTGGGCAAGAGCGGCTGGGAGACCATGGAAACGGCCCTGCGGCAGCGGGAGCTGGCGCTGTGCCCCGATCTGGATGTGCGGCAGTACATCTACAACATGGCCACGGTGATGCGGGCGGCGGATCTGGTCATCTGCCGCGCGGGCGCGTCCACCATCAGTGAACTGACGGCGCTGGGGATGCCGGCCATCATGGTACCCTCCCCCTACGTCACCAACAACCATCAGGAGAAGAACGCACGGCTGCTGGAGGCCCACGGCGGGGCCAGGGTCCTGCTGGAGAGCGAGGCCAATGGCGCGGCGCTGTACGACGCGGCGGCGGACATCCTCCGCAGCCCCGAGACGCAGGCGCGGATGAAGCAGGGCATGGCCCAGCTGGGCATCCCTGACGCCGCGGAGCGTATTTATGACACGGTGATGGCTCTGGTCCGGTAGGGCATGCACACCCGCAGCCCGTCCTTTCATACAATGGCGTATCAAAGGGCGGGAGGGGTTTTATGGGGTCGATCACCATTGAGGGCGGCCACCGGCTCAGCGGCGAGACGGTGGTGCAGGGAGCCAAGAACAGCGTACTGCCTGTTCTGGCGGCCACGCTGCTGTGCGGCGGGGCATGCCGCATCCGGCGGTGTCCGCGTCTGAGCGACGTGGACGCGGCGGCGGATATCCTGCGGTACTTAGGATGCAGAGCGGACTGGGAGGACGGGGATCTGCTGGTGGACAGCAGTGTACTGACCCGATGCGACATCCCCCAGACGCTGATGCGGCGGATGCGGTCATCCGTCATTTTTCTGGGGGCCATCCTGGCCCGATGCGGCTGGGCGGAGCTCAGCTATCCCGGAGGCTGCGAGCTGGGGCCGCGGCCCATCGACCTGCATTTGGCGGCGCTCAGGACGCTGGGCGCTTCCATCGAGGAAAGCGGCGGTAAGCTGTACTGTCAGGGCAGGCATCTCAGGGGCGGACAGATCGTGCTGGCCATCCCCAGCGTGGGCGCCACGGAGAACGCCATACTGGCGGCCTGCGGCGCCGAGGGCGTCACGGTCATCACCAACGCGGCGCGGGAGCCGGAGATCGCGGATCTGCAGGACTTCCTGTGCGCCTGCGGCGCAGAGGTGCGGGGCGCGGGCGGGTCCGTCATCACGGTGGAGGGGCGCAGGCCTCTGCACGGGTGCGTCCATCGGGTCATACCCGACCGGATCGTGACGGCCACCTATCTATGCGCGGCGGCGGCCTGCGGCGGGGACATCCTGCTGCGGGGGACGGACTACCGGCATCTGGCCACGGTGACCACCGCCTTACAGCAGGCGGGGTGCCGGATCGACTGCGGCGAGACGGACATCCGGCTGCGCAGCGAGGGGCGGTTACAGGCGGTGACGCCGGTGCGGACCGCGCCCTATCCGGGGTTCCCCACCGACTGCCAGGCCGTCCTGATGGCGGCGCTGCTGCGGAGCCGGGGCACCACGGTATTTGTGGAGAACATTTTCGAGAGCCGCTACCGCCACGCGGCGGAGATGCAGCGTATGGGCGCTGACATCCGCGTGGAGGGGCGGGTGGCCGTGATATGCGGAGTGGAGCGGCTCCACGCCGCCGATGTGTTTGCCGCCGACCTGCGGGGCGGGGCGGCGCTGGTCATCGCGGCCTTACAGGCGGAGGGGTGCTCCGCCGTCCATCAGTGCAGGCATATACAGCGGGGCTACGCGGACCTGGCCGGCGATCTGGCAGGGCTGGGCGCAAGGGTCCGGCAGAATACGGAGTAAGGAGCTTCAGGCATGGCGCGACGCAGACGGTACAATCGCAAACGGCGGAAAGGGAACTTCGCTTTCCTCTATAAGCTGCTGGCCTTCGTGCTGATCTGCGGCGCCATCGGCCTTGCGCTGGCCATGTTCTTCAGGATCGATGACATTGAGATCAGCGGCAACAGCCGCTATTCCAACGAGCAGATCGCCGCGGCGGCCCAGATCAAGGCGGGCGACAACCTGTTTTTCCTGAACAAGTACGATGCGGCGGCGCGCATCCGCCAGCAGCTGCCCTACGTGGAAACGGTGCAGTTCCGGCGGGTGCTGCCCAGCAAGCTGGTGGTGCAGATCACGGAGTGCCGCGACCCTGTGGCCATCAAGCAGGACGGCACGGTGTACCTCCTGTGCGACAAGGGCAACATCGTGGATACCGTCAGCGCTGCCAAATGGAGCCAGTACATCCAGATCGAGGGGCTGACGCTGCTGAATCCCCAGGTAGGCAGCGAAGCACGGGCCTCCGCCACGCAGCAGGCCGTGCTGGACCAGCTGCTGAGCATGCTGGTGCTGCTGGACGATAAGGGGATGCTGCACGAAGTGCAGGTCATCGATCTGTCCGATGCGGCGCGCATCACCATGCAGTACATGGGGCGGTTCCAGGTGGAATTCCTGTGGAATGCCGACTTCAACTACAAGCTGGACTATCTGGCGGCAGTGGTGGAGAAGCTGGAGGCCAATGAAAAGGGCACCATCGATATGACGCAGGACGGGAAGGCCAGCTTTATCCCCTCCTGACGGGAAAAAGATGGACAAATTCCGCAGGAACACTTGACGGGTCTATCATTCCGTAATAGAATATAAGTTATAGCACAAGATATAGAATTACGCACAGAGAAACTGTCTTTTCGATACAAATTGTGGCAGGAGGAACCAACATGGCTTTTGGATTGGAGACCGGTCCGGAAAACGTCGTCAGCATCAAAGTGGTCGGCGTCGGCGGCGGCGGCAATAACGTGGTCAACCGCATGGTGCGCTCCGGCGCCCAGGGCGTGGACTTTGTGGCAGTGAATACGGACAAGCAGGCGCTGAACGCTTCCAGCGCGAACTATAAGATCCAGATCGGAGAGAAGCTCACCGGCGGCAAGGGCGCAGGCTCCAACCCTGAGGTGGGCCGCAAGGCCGCGGAGGAGAGCCGCAACCAGATGGCCAAGGCGCTGGAGAGCACCGACATGGTGTTCATCACCGCCGGTATGGGCGGCGGCACCGGCACCGGTGCGGCTCCCGTGGTGGCGGAGATCGCCCGGGAGGCGGGCGTCCTCACCGTGGGTGTGGTAACCAAGCCCTTCGGCTTTGAGGGGCGGAAGCGCATGGCCCAGGCCGAGCAGGGCATCGAGGAGCTGCGCAGCAAGGTGGACTCGCTGGTCATCATCCCCAACGAGCGGCTGAAGTACGCCACCGACCAGAAGATCACGTTCGCCAACGCGTTTGCGATCGCCGACGACGTGCTGCGCCAGGCGGTGCAGTCCATCTCCGATCTGATCCGCGACACCGGCTTCATCAACCTAGACTTCGCCGATGTGACGGCCATCATGAAGGATGCAGGTCTGGCCCATATGGGCGTGGGCCGTGCGGCCGGCAAGGGCAAGGCCGAGGAGGCCGCGCGTATGGCGATCTCCTCCCCCCTGCTGGAGACCTCCATCAACGGCGCCAAGGGCGTGCTCATCAATGTCACCGGCTCCATGGATATCGGTCTGGAGGAGGTGGAGCAGGCGGCCACGCTGGTGCAGCAGGCCGTGCATCCCGACGCGCTCACCATCTTCGGCGCCACGTTTGACGAGACGCTGGACGACGAGATCCGTGTCACCGTCATCGCCACCGGCTTCGACGAGGAGCAGCAGGAGGCGCGCATCACCTCCAATGGCGGGACTGCGCAGGCACAGGCGGAGAAGAAGCCCGTGCTGCAGCCGCTGGATGAGGTGAAGGGCGAGCAGGCCCAGGACGAGATGGATAAGTCCTTCGACGAGATCCTGCGCATCTTCAACAAGGACAAGTTTTGAGATCATGTGAACTGCGATACCCCTCCGGCTCTGCCGGAGGGGTATCGTTTTGTGCGGAGGCGCGGGGCGGGGACATTTCGCTCTCCGGAGCGCCCCGCTTTTGCCAACAGCGGCAAAAGTGGGCAAAAACGCCGCCAAAAACCGTCGGTTTTTGGATTTTCTTCAGGCCGATCTCGGTGCGGATGGAAAAGGTCCCGCAGGGAATCGGCCACGGGTTTACCCCCGCTGCCGCTGACGTGGTGGGCGGGGGACTTGCGGGTCTACCGTTTAGGACGATTATCAAATCGCGCACTTGCCGCCTTCTGCGGCAAGTGCAGGTGCGGCCCTTCGGGCCGCAGAATATAAAAGTATGTAGGATGTAAAGCACTTCCCCTGTACGGCGCGAGAGAAGAAAGTTTTCGCGCGGTACGCAGGAGCGGCAGCGGGGATAGGATTGCAGGCGATTCGGTGCGGAACCTTTTTGCACCGCAGTTACAACTGGACGAAAGGGAAATCCAAAAACCGATGGTTTTTGGCGGCGTTCTTTTCCATATTTCTTTCGCTGTTGAAAGAAATATGGTCGCCGGAGGCATACATGCGAAAGCAAAATATAGGCGGCGGGCGGGGTAGAACCCCACCCCTACGGAGGATCAGACGAGAGTACACCGGTATCCGGTGGTGCGCCGATGCGGGCCGTCGGGGACGTCGGCCCCTGCGGGGTGCGCGACCGGAGACATGGCGAGATACGTGTGGGCGGGGTGTGCCCATTGGGGGCGTTCAAACGCGGGACGCGGGAGCGGGTGGCGTTTTCCGGCGGACTGTGATAGAATGGAGACGCAAACCACAAAATCAACACAGGAGGGCTCTCAGATGAACATCAGATATGCGGATATGTCCGACCTGGCCGCTGTGACCGCGGTGGAGGCGGCGTGTTTCCCGCCGGCAGAGGCGGCCACCGAACAGGATTTCGCCCAGAGGCTCCGGTACTACAGCGGCCACTTCTGGCTCATGTTCGACGGCGGCACGCTCATTGCCTTTCTGGACGGCTTTGTCACAGACGAGCCGGATCTGACCGATGACATGTACGAAAATGCGGCGCTGCACAACGAAAACGGCGCGTGGCAGATGATCTTCGGCGTCAACACGCTGCCCGAGTACCGGCAGCACGGCTACGCCGGCGAGCTGCTCCGCCGCGCCATCGACGACGCACGGAAGCAGGGGCGCAAGGGGCTGGTGCTGACGTGCAAGGAACGGCTCATCCACTACTACGCCAGGTTCGGCTTCGTGGACGAGGGCGTGTCCGAGAAGTCCACCCACGGGAACGTGGTGTGGCACCAGATGCGGCTGACGTTCTGACGGGCCGCACGGATACGAATTTACGAAGGTAAGACGATGGACGTCAGGCCGTTGGACAGAGAGACGTATGCGGGCAGGCGGTTCACCGCCTGATGCCGGACCCGCGGGCGCTGCGGCATCCGCAGCTGCGCGGGCGGGGCCCGGATGGACTATGTGCCGTTCGGAACGCCGGCGGAGCGATCCTTCGACGATACGTTCTTCGGCGAGCGGCTGGCGCGGCAGGAGGGGAGAGGCTTTGCCTCTCCCCTCCTGCCTTTTTCGGATGCCCTGTTGACTTTTTCGGAAAATATGGTATAGTAAGCTGAATTGAGGGAGTAGTCGGCGCCATTGGGCGCGGTATGTCAACATGCTGGTGCTGCGCACCTGGCATATCTTAATTGATGAGACTCATGTACGATCTTGGCATTGTGCATGCAGTTTTTTGTGCATGGACAGCGCGCCATGCGCTTTTTTTGTGCCCGCGGCAAGTGAATGCAGGAGGAAAGGTATGGAAAGTATTCTGATATACGTACTGTTCGCGGTGGGCATCGTGCTCATCGTGAAGGGCGGCGACTGGTTCGTGGACGGCGCCGTGTGGGCCGCGGAGATCACCCGCATCCCCAAATTTATCATCGGCGCTACCATCATCAGCGTGGCCACCACCCTGCCGGAGATCTTCGTGTCCACCATCGCCGCCATGGAGGGGCACGGCATTCTGGTGTCTCAGGTGGGCGACTACATCGCGGCGTCACAGGACAAGGTGGGCATGGCCATCGGCAACGGCATCGGCTCCGTCATCTGCAACACCGCCATGATCCTGGCCATCAGCATCATCTTCATGCCCATCGCCGTGGACAAAAGGAGCTTCGCGCCCAAGGGCATCCTGCTCATCGCGGCGGTGTGCGCGCTGTTCCTGCTCTCCCGCAGCGGCAGCTTCTCCATTGCGGGGGCGGCGGTGCTGCTGTTCATCTTCCTGCTGTATATCACGGAGAACATCCGCTCCGCCAAGCGGGACGCCGGTGCGGAGGAGACCGAGGAGGCCCCTGCCAGCGACAGGAAATCCATTGTGCTGAACATTCTGCGCATCGTGGGCGGCGCGGCCTGCATCGTAGTGGGCTCTCAGCTGCTGGTGAGCAACGGCAGTCTCATCGCCGTGTCCTGGGGCGTGTCCGAGGCCATCATCGGCGTCACCATCGTGGCCATCGGCACCTCCCTGCCGGAGCTGGTGACGGCTGTCACGTCCCTCATCAAGAAGCAGTCGTCCATGTCCGTGGGCAACGTCATCGGCGCCAACGTCATCGACACCACCCTCATTCTGGCGGTCTGTTCCTTCGTGTACGGCGGCAAGCTGCCGGTATCCGCCCAGAACATCTATCTGGACTTCCCCGTGGCCATCGTGGTAACGCTGATCGCCATCATCCCCACCATCGTCTGTCGGAGGTTCCAGCGGTGGCAGGGCATGCTGATGCTGGCGGTGTACGTCGCTTATCTGGTGGTCGTGACCACGGGGCTGGACTGGTATCTGGCTCTGGTGGCATAAGTGCATTCATAAAAAAGAGGTGTGGCCTTTTGCCACACCTCTTTTTTATTCTACCAGGCCGTATTTCGTTTTGATGCGGTCCAGCTTTTCCAGCATAGGCTCCGCCAGCACCCAGAGGAAAAACACGGTGGCGGCGGCGTGGACGCAGTCCATGGGGAAGCCGGTGAGGTAATAGCTCACCAGCACCTGCCAGTTCAGCTCCCTGCCGTAGATCAGGGCGGAGGTGGGGTTCATCAGGCCGCCGTAGATGAGGATGGCAGCCAGTGCGCCGTAGACGCACAGGGCGGCGCGGCTGCGGCGGAGCCAGCCCTTGCGGAACAGGACGCCGGCCAGAAAGCCGATGATGCCGGCGGCAAACATCTGGAACGGAGTCCAGGGCCCCTGAGAGAACAGGAAGTTGCTGGCCAGCATGGTCATGGCACCCACCAGAAAGCCGGTCTCGCCGCCGAAGGCCACGCCGGAGATGATAGTCAGGGCCAGCACCGGCTTGAACTGGGGCAGCATGAAGAAGGCGGCGCGGCCCGCCACACCCAGAGCGCAGAGGACGGCGATGATCACCAGCTCGCGGGCCTGAGGCCTGCGGCCCTCAAACACCATGAAGAAGGGCAGCATGCAGGCCAGCAGCACCAGCAGGGCCATGAGGTAGTAGTTTTTTAGGTCAAAGTAGCAGCTGCCCACGAACAGGACGGCGGGGACGCCCACCAATATCAGGGCGGCGGATGCTCTGGTGCGGCGGGACAGCTTCCGCTTCTGTGCCGGCGTCTGGAGCTGCACCGGCGGGGGCGAGCGGCGGCCGATGGCCGCCGCGGTGACGAACAGAGCCGCGATGAACAGGGCGTACTCCCCCACCGCAGACCAGCCGGCGGCGGACACCGCGCCGCCGCCCACCAGCGCCGTCAGGTCCGTGTATTTGGCGGCGTGCCAGAAGATGGCCAGCGCCGCAAGGCCCGACACGGCGGCCAGCGCCTTTCGCCACCAAGGCAGTCTGGGCGGCTGCCACGCGGCGGACTCCTCCGCCACTGGCGGCAGCGGGGCGTAGATCCGCTGGGGCTCCGGCTCCGGCGGCACGTCGCCGCCGATGACGGCCATGACATCCTCCGCCGTTACCGCGCCGGCGCACAGGCCGCGGGCCATGCGGTCGGCGGAGGTGGTATAGAAGCTGTTGCCGGAGAAGAAGGGGCGGGGCGCGCCCTCCGTCACCACGCTGCCGTCGAAGAACAGGGCGCAGCGATGGGCGCAGCGGGCGCAGAACTCCACGTCGTGGCTGACCATGACCACCGTGACGCCGCCCGCTGTCAGGGAGCGGAGGATGGCGGCCAGCTCCTGCTTGAACTGGGCGTCAAGGCCCTTGGTAGGCTCGTCCAGCAGCAATATCCCGGGGTCAAGGAGCAGGACCTTACACAATGCGGCGCGCTGCTGCTCTCCGCCGGAGAGGTCGTAGGGGTGGCGGTCCAGCAGGGGCGACAGGCGGCAGAGGGCCACCGCCTGCTCCAGCCGCTTTTCCCGCAGGGCGGTCTCCAGCTTCTGGCCGTCAAATGCCTCATACAGGTCCTCGCGGACGGTCTTTTTCACGAACAGGGCCTGAGGGTCCTGAGGCAGGACGCCGATACGGCCGGTGCGCTGCACCGTGCCGCGGTAGGGCGTCAGCGCTCCGCTGAGCAGGTGGAGCGTGGTGCTCTTGCCGGCGCCGTTGCCGCCCAGCAAGGCAAGCAGTTCTCCCTGATACACGGTGAGGTCCAGGCCCTTCACCACGTCCGGCAGATCCGGCTGGTAGCGGAACCAGAGGCCCTCCGCCGTCAGGACGGGGCCGCCGTGGGGGTGTGCCTCCGCTTCGGGCAGGGGCAGCAGCGGGTGCTGCGACGCCCAGCGGTGCAGGAAGTCCCTGCCCTCCCGCACGGTGACGGGGGCGGGATCGGCGCTGTGGACGGAGGCCCAGATCCGCATGGCGGCGGGCATGGCCAGGAACATGCCGTGTCCCCTGCCCCGCAGCCGGCGGCCTACCTCGGCGGGAGAGCCGGTACACAGCAGGCGGCCGCCGTCCAGCACGGCGGCGTGGGTGGCCAGAGGCAGCGCCTCCTCCAGCCGGTGCTCCGTCAGGAGGACGGTGGTGCCCAGCTCGCGGTTGATGCGGCCCAGCGTCTGCAAAAAATCGGCGGCGGCGATGGGGTCCAGTTGGCTGGTGGGCTCGTCCAAAATCAGCACCTTGGGCTGCATGACCATGACGGAGGCCAGACTCAGCAGCTGCTTCTGGCCGCCGGACAGCTCATCCACCGACTTGTGGAACCAGTCCTGAATGCCGAAGAAGGACGCCATCTCCGCCACACGGCGGCGGATAGACGGGGTATCGCAGCCCAGACTCTCCAGTCCGAAGGCCAGCTCGTGCCAGACCTTGTCCGTCACCACCTGATGCTCCGGCGACTGGAGGACGAAGCCGATGTCCGCCGCCTGCTGCCGCAGGGGGACATCCCGCAGAGGCGTACCCTGAAAGTACACCTCGCCCTCGGTGACACCGTGGGGCGTCAGGACGGTCTTGAGCTGGCGCAGCAGCGTGGATTTGCCGCAGCCGGAGGGGCCGCACAGCACCCAGAATTCGCCGGAGCGGATGGTGAGGTCCACGCCGGTCAGGGCGGGGCGGCGCTGCTGGGGGTAGGTAAAGCCGAAGCCGGAAAGGCAGAACAGCTCGTTCATTTGTCAGGCACCTCCCTTCTCAAGACGGCGGAAACGGCGCTGTGAGGCCCACGACAGCAGTGCGGGCGTCAGGCACAGCAGCAGGTATACCGCGTAAAAGCTGACGGTGATGGGGCGCAGGGGCGCGCCCCCCAGCATGGGGTAATACTGGAAGAACAGGCCGCGGCTCAGGGCGGCCGCCAGCAGGTATGTGCCGCAGAAGGCCAGCCACAGGAGAAGGCTCCGGTCGCGGCTGTCCAGACGGTAGATGGAGAAGGCGGTGCGGCCGGGCTGGCCGTAGCCGCGGCTGCGCATGCTGTCCGCCGTGTCGATGGCGCTCTCCAGGCTCCAGGTGACCATGATGGAAAAGACCTTCATGGCGTTTCTGGCACGTTGGAGGGGGCTGCCGTTTTCCGTGTCGCGGCCCATGAAGCGCTGGGCCTGGGCTACGGTATGGAACTGGCGGCGGAAGCGGGGCACGAAGCGCAGCGTCATGCTCAGCACCAGCGACAGGGCGGGAATGGCGCGGCCAAAGAGATAGATGAACTTGTCGGAGGTCATGACGGCGCTGAAGCAGCGGAACCACAGCACCACCGAGGCCAGCAGCAGCGCCGCGGCCAGTCCGTAGAGGATACTCTCCAGCGTCAGGGGGTTGCCGGAGGGCAGGTATGTCAGGATGGTGACGCCCTGATGAACGAAGGCGGGGTTCACCAGTGCCGCCAGCAGCGCCATGGGCACCAGCCAGCGGGCGCTGTGTCCCAGCTCTCGCAGGCCATGGAGCCGCACCAGATAGCAGCAGGCGCCGGTCAGGGAGATCAGCAGACAGACGGGGTGCATCAATGTCATGGAGAAGGCCAGTACCAGAGCGAAATAGGCAAAATTGACCGCCGGATGGCAGTCGGAAAACGTATCGCGCACGGGTGGCACCTCCCTCCCCTGTTTTGCGCACAGACAGTTTGATTATACCGGCTCCGGCGAAATCCGTCAATCCCTGTCGGGGCAGGGATGTTTTGGGGGTTTGTATTTACAGGCAAGTATGCTATAATCGTTTTGAAATATCTGTAAGGAGGAGCTGCTTTGGAACGGAAGGAGCTGCGGGGCAGGCTGCATCTGTCCGGCATCGACGAGCAGGCGGCGGCGCTGGCCGGAAAATGGGGGCTGGGCTTCGAGATCGCGGAGTTCTGCTGGGCCCCGCGGCTGGAGCAGCCGGACGCCATGGAGCTGGTACGGCAGCAGATCGCGGGGGTGGAGCGTCTGTGGCTCCACGCGCCCTTTGCGGAGCTGGCCCCCTGCGCCATTGACCCGCTGGTGCGGGAGGCGGCGCTGCGGCGGTTCCGGCAGACCATCCGGACGGCGCGGATGCTGGGCGTGAAGCGGATAGTGGTCCACGGCGGGTACATCCCGCTGGTGTACTTCCCCGAGTGGTACGTGGAGCAGTCGGCGGTATTCTGGAAGGAGCTGCTGGCGGACGTGCCGCCGGACACGGTGCTGGCGGTGGAGAACGTGATGGAGCCGGGGCCGGACATGCTGGTGCAGATCGCCGAACAGGTGAACGATCCCCGGCTGGGGCTGTGTCTGGACGTGGGCCACGCCAACACCTCCGTCAGCAGGACGCCGCCCATGGAGTGGATCGGTCCCATGGCCCCGTGGCTGAAGCACGTACACCTGCACAACAACAAGGGGGACTGGGATCTCCACGACCCGCTGGGACAGGGGGACATCCCCATGGCACAGGTGCTGGACACGCTGCTGGACGTCTGTCCGGCGGCGACATATACCATTGAGAATCAGGACTGCGCGCCGTCGCTGACGTGGCTGGCGGAGCAGGGCTATCTGGAGGAGCGAGCATGACAGAGCAAGAGCTTTCGGCGTACATACAGGCCATACGGCCCGCAGATGAGGCGGCCATGGAGGCGGCGCGGCGGCGGCAGGCACAGCTGGCCAAGCCCCCGGGCAGTCTGGGGCAGCTGGAGGAGATATCCATCCGGCTGGCAGGCGTGACGGGGCAGGTGTGCCCCGCCATGGGCAAGTGCCGCGTGGCGGTGTTCGCCGCCGACAACGGTGTGGTGGCCGAGGGCGTATCCTGTACGCCGCCGGCGGTGACGATGCAGCAGGCGGTGAACATGACCTTCCGCAAGACCGGTATGTCCGCCATGGCAGCGGCCTTCGGCGACGATGTAAGCGTGGTGGACGTGGGCATCGACGGCGACGTGCCGCCGGTAGGCGTGCTGGACCGCAAGGTGCGGCGGGGCACCGGCGACATCGCCCGTGAGGACGCCATGACGCGGCAGCAGGTGCTGGACGCCATGGCCGCAGGCATGGAGCAGGCGGCGCGGGCCAGAGCCGACGGTGTGACGGCGCTGGGCATCGGCGAGATGGGCATCGGCAACACCACCACATCGGCGGCGGTGCTGGCGGCGCTGACCGGCGCGGACATCGAGGCCGTAACGGGCCGCGGCGGCGGGCTGACGGATGAGGGCTTCCTGCGGAAGAAGGAGGTGCTGCGGCAGGCGCTGGCGCTGCACCGGCCCGACGGAAACGATGTCATCGGCGTGCTGGCCGGTGTGGGCGGACTGGATCTGGCCGCCATGACCGGCGCATTTTTAGGCTGCGCCCATGAGCGGGTGCCGGCGGCGGTGGACGGCTTCATCTCCATCGCGGCGGCGCTGTGCGCCGTGCGGCTGTGCCCGGCGGTACGGGATGTGCTGTTTCTGTCCCACGACTCCTACGAGGTAGGCTACCGCATCGCGGCGGAGACGCTGGGGCTTCAGCCCTGCCTGCGTCTGGGGATGCGGCTGGGCGAGGGCAGCGGGTGTCCCCTGCTGTTCCGCGTGCTGGAGGGCGCCTGCGGCGTCATGCGGGGCATGGCCACGTTCGGCGAGGCTTCCATTGAGGACAGCTATCTGGACGAGATACGGGCGGTGGACGCCTTTACGGTGGAGGGCGCATGAGACTGTTGTTTATCGGCGGCTGCAAAAGCGGCAAGAGCAGCACGGCCCAACGCATGGCGCGGGCTCTGGCCTGCGGCAAGCCCATGTACTACTGGGCCACCATGGAGCCACACGACGGCGAGGATCTGGCCCGCATCCGGCGGCACATCGCCGACCGCGATGGCTGGGGCTTTACCACCATCGAGCGGGCGCGTGATCTGACGGCAGGGCTGGAGGCTGTCCGACCCGAAGGCACGGTACTGTTCGACAGCGTGACGGCGTGTCTGGCGGCGCAGATGTTCGACGGCGGCGATATGGACATGGGTGCGCCCCGGCGGGCGGCGGAGCAGATCGCGGCCATCAGCCGCGTGCCCGCCCACTTCGTATGCGTGTGCGACGGCATCTGGCAGGGCGGCGAGGACTACGACCCCTGGACGGCGGCATACACCGCCGGTCTGGCCGGTATCTGCCGGACGCTGGCGGCGGAGTTCGACGTGGTGTGCGAGATGACCATGGGGCTGCCCCATGTGTGGAAGGGGGAAATGCCCCGTGCGTGACTGGATCTACGGGTTCTTCATGGCGTGGGGGATGTTTCTGGCCATCCCCTGCCCGAAAAAAATATGGAGCGAGACGGCGCGGCGGAAAATGCTGGCCTGTCTGCCCTTTGTGGGCATCGTCGTGGGTGCTGTGTGGGCGCTGTGCGCGTGGCTGGCGTGGTATCTGCCCCACCCGCTGGGCGCGGCGCTGTGCGCGGCGGCGCCGTGGCTGGTGACGGGATTTCTGCATCTGGACGGGTTCATGGATGTGTGCGACGGCATCCTGTCCCGCCGGGATCTGGAGACGCGGAGGCGCATCCTGAAGGACTCCCACTGCGGAGCCTTCGCGGTGATCTGCATGGTACTGCTGGCCATGGCTCAGTGGAGCGCGTTTCTGTCTGTGGAGAACGTCCCCCTGCTGCCGCTGGCGCTGGTCCCTGTGGCCAGCCGTGCCGCGGCGGCAGTGGCGGTGCTGACGCTGCGGCCCATGAGCACCAGCCAGTACAGCGCCATGGCGCGCGGCGGCGCGCCGCTGTACGTGGCGGCGGCGGTGCTGGCGGCGGCGTGTGCCGTACCGGCGGTGCTGTGGGGCAGCTTTGCCCCGCTGGCGGCGGCAGTGGGCTACGGGCTGGCCGTGTGGCACGGGTTCCGGCAGTTCGACGGCATGTCCGGCGACATCTCCGGCTTCGGGCTGGTGCTGGGCGAGCTGTGCGGCGCGGTGGTTTTGGCGATAGGAGGGTAATGCGATATGGAATTGGTGATCGGCGGCGCGTTTCAGGGGAAGCTGACCTGGGCGCTGGCGCACTACGGTCTGACCATGGACGATGTGTGCGATCTGGCGGTGTCGGAGCCGCGGGCGGGTGCGAAATGCTACTGCCACCTGGAATCGCTGAGCCGCCGGGAGGCGGACATGGAACGGTATCTGCCGCTGTTTGAAAACGCGGTGGTGGTCTGCCGCGAGGTCAGCGGCGGCATCGTGCCCATGGACGGTGAGGAGCGGGCGTGGCGGGAGCGCCACGGTACGTTTATGCAGGAGCTGGCCCGCAGGGCTGACCATGTGACCCGCGTGTTCTGCGGGCTGACGGAGGGATTGAAATGAAGCTGACATTACTGCGGCACGGCGACACAGAGGGCAGCCGCAACGACCTGTACTACGGCGCGGCGGATATCCCTGTGCTGCCGGATTCTCTGGAGATGCTGGCGGAGCGCGCCAAGACCGGCGTGTACCCCACGGCGGCGCGGTACTACACCAGCGGCCTTCTGCGGACGGAGCAGACCATCCGCGTACTGTACGGCGATGTGGCCCACACGCAGCTGCCCGGTCTGCGGGAGATGGACTTCGGCGATTTTGAGATGAAGAGCTACGCCGAACTGAAGGACGATCCCGCGTTTCAGGCGTGGTGTGAGGACGCGGAGCACAATGCCTGCCCCAACGGGGAAAGCGCGCCGCAGGTGCTGGCGCGGAATCTGGCGGCCATTCAGCCGGTGCTGGACGCGGGAGTGGACGCGGTATGCGTCATTCACGGCGGCGTCACCGCCGGGCTGATGATGCACTGGTTCGGCGGCATCCGGTACGACTATCCGGTGGCCCCGGGCACCGGCTATCAGGTGACGTTCGAGGACGGTAAGCCGGTATCGTACCGGCCAGTGCCGTAAGTCACAACACAAAAAAGGGAGCGGCGGGATGACCCGCCGCTCCTTTTTTGCTACCGCACCAGCTTGCGGCTCTCGGAATAGGCCGCGTTCAGGTCCGCCAGCTCCACCTCGCCGTCGATATACGGCTGATAGATGGCGTCCACGCGGCCGCCGCCGGAATTGCCGCAGCCGCTGCAGCCCTCGCAGCTGCCGCCGCAGGCCCCCAATGCCCGACGCACGATCTCCTCACGCTGTGCCCGGGTGGTGTCCTTAATGAGCAGGGACTGCATGCCTCCACCTCCCTTTTACCCCGCCATGGCCAGCATATTCTCCATGAGAATGCCGTAGCCCTGGGTGGGGTCGTTCAGCAGGACATGGGTGACGGCGCCCACGATCCGTCCGTCCTGGAGGATGGGGCTGCCGCTCATGCCCTGCACGATGCCGCCGGTGGCGTCCAGCAGGCGCTGGTCCGTCACCTTCAGCAGCAGGTTGCGGGTGGACTGGCTGCCGGAAAAGACGCGGACGATCTGCACCGTGTATTCCGCCGTGTCATCATTGGAGATGGTGGTCAGAATCGTGGCAGGTCCGGTCTTGACCTGGCGGGCCGTGGCCACAGGGACGGGCGTGCCCGCCCGGAGAAAATCAGGGTCCGCCACCGTGCCGAAAATGCCGCCGTCGCTGTTGACAGAGACGGTGCCCACGTCACGCTGGACGGAGAAGTCGCCCTTCAGCTCGCCGGGGTCGCCCTTGGCGCCCTTTTTCACCGCCTTCACCGTGGTCTCCATAATGGAGCCGGAGGCCAGCGGCATCAGCTGCGCCGTGTCCACGTCGGTGATGCCGTGGCCCAGTGCGCCGTAACTGCCGGTGGCGGGATCGTAATACGTCAGCGTGCCGATACCGGCCATGCTGTCGCGTATCCACGCCCCCAGCTGCCACGCGCCATCGGCACCCTGTGTGGGAACAGCGGTGACGCGGAGATCCCTGCTGCCGCGGCGGATGGTAAGTGCCAGAGGTTCACAGCCGTTGTCCTGCAGGACTTGGCGGACCTGCTCCGTGGAGGTGATCTTGGCGTCACCCATGGTGAGGATCAGGTCCCCTTCCTTCAGGCCGCAGTCCCGGGCGGGACAAGGGCCGTCCTCCGACAGGCCCACCACCAGCGCGCCGTCGGCGAAGAGCTTGATGCCCACCGCCTTGCCCAGCGGGATCACCGTCCGCGCCTCCGGTGCGGCCCAGACCTGCTGGAAACAGAGGGATAGGGTAAATACCAGAGCAAGCAGCCTTGCAGTGCTCTTGCGGAGACTGCCTGCGGGATGCGTTTCTCGCAGTTCATACAAGCGTCTCACCCCTTTGTGGAATTGTCGCCGGCGACAGCGTTACTTTGTGCCGGAACGGGGCGAGGCATACGGTGTAAATTCAGGGCGAATTGGCAGGGCGGCGCCGGAAATTTTTTCCGTCAGCTGTTGTCCCTGCTGATGGGTACGCGGTGCAGAAGGCGCTTGAGCTTTTTTCCGTCGAAAGGGATGAGGGGGTAGAGGTAGCCCTTGCCCACCAGAGGCTTGGTGGTGGCCATCAGCGTCAGTGTGCCCACGATACCGGCGAGGAAGCCCCAGAGGTCGAAAAGCCAGATCAAAATCAGCAGCAGCATGCGGCAGAGCTTGGTGGCGTAGCCCATCTCGTAGCTGTGCTGGGCGTAGTTGGCGATGGCCACGAAGGCCATGTAGACCAGCACCTCCGGCACCAGCCAGCGGGCCTGCACGGCAAAATCGCCCAATATCAGGGCACCGATCATGCTGAAGGAGTTGCTCAGCACGTCCGGCGTGTTCAGGGACGCCAGCTTCAGCACGTCGATAATGAGCTCCACCAGCAGGAGCTGGATGATAAGGGGGACGTAATACGCGTCCTGCACCAGCAGGAAGCGCAGGTTCTCATGGAGAGAATCGGGGTTCTTTACCAGCAGATACCACACCGGCGTGACGAACACCGTCAGGAGCAGCACCACCATGCGGACGATCTGAAGATAGGAGCCGATGAGGGGCGGAAAGTAGTAGTCGTTGATCTCCTCGGTGAAGCGCAGCAGCGTGGTGGGCAGCAGCAGGGCCGACGGGGAGTTGTCCACCATCACCACCACGTCGCCTTCCATGATGCAGGCTGTGGCCACGTCGGGGCGCTCCGTGTAGCGGACTTTCGGGAACGGGTTCCAGAACTGGCGGGGCGACAGCGCCTCGGCCACCGATTCCTGGCTCATGGCAATGGAGCCCACCTGCATATTTTTCAGTTTTTTTCGCAGCTCCGCCAGCAGGTCGGGGTCGGCCTCGCCCTCCATATAGCACAGCGCCACGTCAGTGCGGGAGCGGTTGTCCAGCTGCACCCGCTCCAGCGTCAGGCGGGAGTCGCGGATGCGGCGGCGCAGCAGGGCCGCGTTCTGCATCAGGTTCTCCACGAAGCCGTCGTGGCTGCCGCGGAGGACGCGGCTGGTGTCCGGCTCCTCGATGGAGCGGGTGGGAAATTGCTTGACATCCATGAGGATGCCGCCGCAGAAGCCGTCCACCACCAGAAGGGTCCTGCCGGAGAACACGCCCAGCACCGCCTCCTCCCTGCTGCGGCAGACGGCGGCGTCACAGGCGGTGACGCCGCGGCTGAGAAATGCGTCCAACGTGGGGATGGCCGTCAGATCCGGCAGGGACAGCCACTGGGCGATCATGCGCTCTAAAATATTCTCCTGGGCGTAGCCGTTCACCACCCAGAGGCGGGCGCGGCGGCCTCCGATGGTGAGATCCCGGGCCGTCATGTCGAAGCAGCGGCCTACGCCCAGCCGGTCATCCAACGCCGCCGTTCTGGCAGAAAATTCCTGTTTCATTCCGCGGTTCCTCCCCGCACATTTTTGGATAGTATGGGAAAGAAGCCGGAAAAATATGCGAAAACGGCGCGTCCCGGACGCGCCGTTTCTGGTATCAGCTTTCGTTTTCGCAGAGGATGTCCCGCGCCACGGGGCGGTAGAACAGGCGCTCTGCCTCATCGAAGTCCCGTGTCTGGCCCAGGATCCACATGAGCTTGGCCACTGCCGACTCCGTGGTCATGTCGTAGGCCTCCAGCAGGCGCAGGGTGCTTTTCAGCCGTCCGCCCACATGGTAGACCGTCAGGTCACTGCCCTCGTTGGGCACCTGGGTGGTCATGACCACGATCTTGCCCCGCTCCACGCCGCGGCGCACCGCATCGTAGAACTCGCTGCCATGATACTCCGGCAGGCCGCCCACGCCGAAGGACTCGATGATGAGGCCGTCGCTGCGGTCCAGCATGAAGTCGATCAGCTGGCTGGATGTGCCGGGGATCAGCTTCAGCAGGCTGACGCGGTCGTCCAGCGTATTGTAGAACACCGGTCGGGGATAGCAGGTGCAGCGCATGTATTGCAGCAGGCGGCCGTCCTGCACCACCGCCAGATCAGGGTAGTTGACGCTGGAGAAGGCGTGGTAGCTCTTGGAGCAGGTCTTGCGGGCGCGGGTGCCCAGAATGACCTTGCCGTTGAACACGATCTGGACGCCGCCGCAGCCGCGGCAGGCGTAGAGGAACGCATCGGTGAGGTTGCGCTTGGAGTCGGTGCCGTCGAACCAGATGGGCTTCTGGGCGCCGGTGAGCACGATGGGCTTGGGACTGCCCTGCACCAGATAGCTGAGGGCGGCGGCGGTATACGCCATGGTGTCGGTGCCGTGGGCGATAACGAAGCCGTCATAGTCATCGTAGCGGTCGCGGATGGCGGCGGCCAGACCCAGCCAGTGGCGGGGACAGATATTGGTGCTGTCCAGAGAGTAGAGCTGCAGGCAGTCCACATGGCAGAGGTCCGCGATGCTGGGGATGAAGGACAGCAGCTGCTCCGTGTTCAGCTCCGGCGTCAGGCCGGAGGGGGTCTTTTCCGAGGCAATGGTACCGCCGGTGCCGATCATCAGAATGTGTTTCACGGTCATACCTCCCGATCATCGATGGCGGCCAGGCCGAAGGCCGCGGCCTGCTCCATCAGGCGCTGGGACTGGGGATCCGCGCCGCAGGTGCTGCGCAGCTGCTGCAAAAACAGGCCCCGCAGGGTGTCCTCGCCGCACTTGTCCCACAGCTCCTGCCGGGCGATGGTCTTGTCCCGCACCTGCAGGGCGCAGCACCGGCCGGACAGGGCCGACTGCACCCGCTCCGGTGACACCGGTGCGGCGGGGCTGCCGGTGAGGACCACACGGTAGATATCCTCCTCCGCACCGGCGGGCAGGGCGGCGGACACCAGCGCCGCCGGGTCGCCATCGGTGACATCCACCTCCATGATGCGGTAGCGGCGGCGGGCGAAGGGCACGAATTGCAGCTCTGCGCCCTCCGGCGACACCTGACCGGCGAGGAAGCCCTTGTCCCCCAGCTCGTCAAAGCCCCGTCCCTCGGGGCAGCCGCAGTAGGCGTAGGGAACGCTCCCCATCCGCAGGACGCCGGTGCAGCCGTGGACATGGCCAAGGGCCAGATAGTGCAGGCCGGAGGCGGCCACGGCGGCGGTGGTCAGGGGCCGGTAGCGGCTGTCAGAGCCGGTCAGCTCTCCGTGGAGCAGGCCGATGTGTACCAGCCCGTCGTCGGGGGCGGTGAAGCCGGACAGCACGCGGTCAGCCGTCTCCTCCGGCGCGGTAAAGGCGGCGCCGTGGACGGCACAGCCGTACTGGGGGAACGGGATGGTCTGCATCCGGTCCTCCGTGAAGATATGCACGTTGTCGGGCCACAGCGTGCGGGCGTAGGCACTGCGGGCCGTGTAGGGGTCGTGGTTGCCGGGGGCGATGACCACCTGCCCCTGAAAGCCGCCCAGAGCGCGGGCCAGCAGCTTGGCGGTGTCGCCGCTGAGGTCGTCACCATCGAACAGGTCGCCTGCCAGCAGCAGGAGCTGCACGCCGTGGTCATTGGCCCAGTCCACCATGCGCTCCGGCATGCGGCGGCTCTCGGCACGGCGCTGGCGGGCCTGCTCCGGCGTCAGGGCGCCGAAGGCGCTGTCCAGATGGAAGTCTCCGGCGTGAAGGATACGGACCATCACGCTTCCTCGGGCTGCCAGCCCTTGCAGACATCCACCCACTGGGTGAAGTTTTTGCCGCAGCAGCGCTCCAGCTCGTCACAGGTCAGCTCGATGGCGCTGGCGGCGCTGCCCACGGCGGGGAACACCGTGTCAAAGCGCTTCAGGGACACGTCCAGATAGGTTTTCACATCCTCCGGCAGGGCGAAGGGACACACGCCGCCCACGGCGTGGCCGATGCGCGTCACCGCCTCGTCGGCGGTGAGCATCTTGGCCTTGACGCCGAAGAAGTGCTTATACTTGCTGTTGTCCACCTTGGCATCGCCGGCGGCCACCACCAGAATGGGATCCTCCCCGATCTTGAAGCTCAGGGTCTTGGCGATGCGGGCGCCCTCCACGCCGACAGCCAGGGCGGCCAGCTCCACCGTGGCGCTGGATACGTCGAATTCACGGATGCGGTCGGCCACGCCGTAGGGCTCCAGATAGGCTCTTACCTTTTCCACAGACATGATACAGTTTCTCCTTTTATTTGATCTCGATACGCTCCACATCGGTGCAAAGGCCGGTGTCGCTGTTCAATGTGAAGATGCAGCCCTGCGCGGAGCAGGGGCCGTCCGCCGCCTGATAGCGGCCGGGGAGGCCGCCCAGAAAGAACTCCATGGACTGCTGGGGACGAACGCCCAGCACCGACTCGATGGGGCCGGTCATGCCCAGATCCGTAACGTAGCCGGTGCCCTTGGGGAACACGCGGTTGTCGGCGGTGGGCACGTGGGTGTGAGTGCCCCAGAGCGCGGAGACGCGGCCATCCAGATAGTAGGCCATGGCCAGCTTCTCGCTGGTGGCCTGCGCGTGGAACTCCACCAGCGTGAAGGTGGGCTTGTCCAGCGTCTTCAGCAGGCGGTCCGCCGTGGTGAAGGGGTTGTCGGCGTTGAAGTCCAGGTCGCAGCGGCCGATGAGCACCAGTACCGCCACGGAGAAGGCTCCGCAGTCGTAAGCGGCGCAGCCGCGGCCCGCAGCGCGGCCGGTGAAGTTGGCAGGCCGCAGGATGTAGCCGCTCTCGTCCAGAAACGTGGCGATCTGTGGCTTGCCGAAGGTGTGGTTGCCCAGCGTCACCACGTCCGCACCGGCGGCCAGCAGATCCTCCGCCTGGGCCCGGGTCAGGCCGCTGCCGGAGATATTCTCGCCGTTGACCACGGTGAAGGCGATGTTCTGCTCCCGCTTGAAGGTGCGCAGCTTCTTCTCCAGCAGCTGCAGGCCCGTCTCGCTGGCCACGTCGCCCAGCGCTAAGATGCGATAGTCCATGTGATCTCCTCCTTTGAGGTCAGTCATTCCAGCCCAGTATCTTCGTGAGCTGGCGGTTGGTGTAGTAATAGGCGGAAGCCGGATAGTTCCGCAGGTTGGCGGTATTGGAGCACAGCAGGTAGTCCACGGTGCGGCCCTCGCCGTCGGCCACAAGGCCGCAGATGACGGTGGTATGGTGCCGCGGCTCCTCCACGCCCATGGTGATGATGTCCCCCACCTGACCGGTGAAGTAGGGTGCGCCTACCACGGCCACAAGACCGGAGCCGGTATGCTCGGCCGCCAGATCGAGGAAAGCGCCCACATTGACCCACGGCAGCGAGACACTGCGCTCGCTGTTGTAGAACCAGCCGTCCCGATAGCCGCCGGGGAGGGCGGGGATGCCGCCAGCGGTCAGCACCTGCGAGCCGAAGTTCATGCAGTTGCCGCCCAGATCGTCATACGCCTTGTAGGCGGGATTCCGCTGGGCGCTGTACGTCAGCATGTAGTCCAGCGCGGCGGCGCGGTCGTAGTCGTGATCCCACGTGACCGGCGGCGTCCAGAGCTCCCGCGGGCCGCTCTCCCGCGCCTCGATGCAGGCAAGGAGCTGGGGCAGGTGGCGGTCCGTATCGGTGACAGGGTCGTAGTCGGCGCTGTAATAGGGGTTATCGTCGGAGTCGTGGGACGCAATGCGCCAGCGGTCGCCGGTGATGCGTTGGAGCCGGAAGGTGTGCTGCACGTTCCACTGCTCCGAGGGCAGGCCGTTCAGGCCGTTGAAGTAGACCACGCTGCTCTCCAGCAGCGTCAGCTCCGCCGTGTCGCCGTCCCGCGTCAGGTCCGTGCAGCGCAGGGAATAGCTGTACGAGTCGGCGTGGAGATCGATGGGCGCCCGCAGGCGGATCTCCGCCAGCGTGCGCCAGACGGTCCTGTGGTAGTCGGACTGGGCGCGGTCCGTGAACAGGTCGGTGCAGTCGATGACCTGCAACCGGGTAACGGACTGATAATAGCAGTCCATGAAGTCCAGCAGCAGCAGCTCCTGCCCCGCGGTCATGCCGTGGGACGCGGCGCCGGAGATGCGTTCGAAATCGGCGCTGACGGTGACAGGCTCACTGCCCCAGACGGATCTGTGCTGCCGCGTCCAGACCTCCGTTTCCGGTACGGCGGGGACGGTCTGCGAGTCCTCCGGCGGAGGGGACGCGTCGCCGGTGCCGGAAACAGGGCCGCAGGCGGCTGCGGACAGGGCCACGGCCAGCAGGAGCATCAACAGGATCAGGCGTTTCAAGAGTGCGTCCCCCCTCTCTGTAAAGTGCCATTTGTTGACAGGAAAACCCTGTCGGATGATGGCATTATACCAAAAAAAGCTCCGGAGCGCAACGCGCTCCGGAGCCGGTGGGGTATTTATTTTGCGTATTCCACGACCTTGGTCTCCCGCAGGACGTGAACCTTGATCTGGCCGGGGTATTCCAGCTCGTTCTCGATGCGCTTGGCCAGCTCCCGCGCCAGAATGACCATCTGGTCCTCGGACACCTGCTCGGGCTTGACCATGACGCGGACCTCGCGGCCCGCCTGAATGGCGTAGCTCTTCTCCACACCGGGATAGGTGCCGGTGATCTCCTCCAGCTTCTCCAGACGCTTGATGTAGTTCTCCAGATTCTCGCGGCGGGCACCGGGACGTGCGGCGGAAATAGCGTCGGCTGCCTGCACCAGGCAGGCCACCAGCGTCTTGCACTCCACGTCGCCGTGGTGCGCCTGAATGGCGTGGATGATGTCTTCCTTCTCGCGGTACTTGCGGGCGTACTCCACGCCCAGCGCCACATGGGTACCCTCGAACTCATGGTCAAGGGCCTTGCCGATATCGTGGAGCAGACCGGCGCGCTTGGCGGCCTGTACGTCGGCGCCCAGCTCGGCGGCCATCATGCCGGCGATATGGCTGACCTCGATAGAGTGCTGCAGCACGTTCTGGCCGTAGCTGGTGCGGTAATGCAGGCGGCCCAGCAGCTTCTGCAGCTCGGGGTGCAGGCCGCGGACGCCGGTCTCCAGCACGGCGCGCTCGCCCTCGGCGCGGATGACGCCGTCCACCTCGCGGCGGGCCTTCTCCACCATCTCCTCGATATGAGTGGGGTGGATGCGGCCATCGGCGATGAGCTTCTCCAGCGCCAGACGGGCCACCTCGCGGCGGACCGGCTCGAAGCAGGAGACGGTGATGGCTTCGGGGGTATCGTCGATGATAAGATCGGCCCCGGTCAGGGTCTCCAGTGTCCGGATGTTGCGGCCTTCGCGGCCGATGATGCGGCCCTTCATCTCGTCATTGGGCAGGGGAACCACACTGACGGTGATCTCGGCCACATGATCGGCGGCGCAGCGCTGGATAGCGGTGGCCACGATCTCGCGGGCGCGCTGGTCCGCTTCGTCCTTGGCGCGGGCCTCGATCTCCTTGATCTTCAGCGCCGTCTCATGGGTGACCTCGGACTCCACCTGGGCGATCAGGTACTCCTTGGCCTGATCCGCCGTGAAGCCGGAGATGCGCTCCAGCATCTCGGTCTGGCTGCGCTTGATGAGCTGGATCTCCTCCTGCTCCTTGTCGGCGGCGGCGTGCTTCTGGGCCAGCGCCTCCTCTTTCTTTTCGATCATCTCGGTCTTGTGATCGAGATTTTCCTCTTTCTGCTGCAAACGGCGCTCCTGCTTCTGCTGCTCGGCGCGGCGTTCTTTGACCTCTCTCTCGTATTCGCTGCGGTTTTTCAAAATCTCTTCTTTTGCTTCGAGAAGCGCTTCCCGCTTTTTACTCTCAGAGCTTTTAATTGCCTCGTTGATGATGCGCGTGGCTTCTTCCTCCGCGCTGGAGATTTCTTTTTCCGCTACGCGCTTGCGGTAGCGAATGCCGAGGAGGAAAAAGACCACCGCCGCCACAGCGAACGCGGCTGCTGCCACGATCCAACCTGTTACGGTCACTGTGCATTCCTCCTATGTTGTGATGGGTTGTATGGGCCGGCACAAAATGTGCCATAGAAAATAATCGAAAGGTACCCCTGTCCCCTCGATGATAATCCTTCATAATTCTAAACACATTGCGGGCAACTGTCAAGGGAAATTGGGAAAAATTCCCCTCCTTTTTTGGACAAATGCACGGTTTTGTGCAGGTCACTGGATATAGGACGCGGCGGCGTAGCCCAGTTGACCCTGATGGCCCACGCTGTACCAGCCGCCGTACTGTCCGTAGACCGTCACCACGGCGCCGGAGGGCAGCTGAGCCGCCACCCTGCCCTGCTGCGACGGGTACTCCCGCAGGTTCAGGTTCCCCGACTGGGTGCGGACCGTTCCGCGCCACGGGGTAATGGGCGTGATGAAGGGCAGGCCGAAATACTCCGTCAGGGACAGCACCAGATTGGCGGCGATGGACTGGATGTTGTTCTGCACCCAGCGGGCATCGGCATAGTTGTCGTGATATCCCAGCTCCAGCAGCACCGCAGGCATGCGGGGCTGGCGCACCTCCCCCAGGGTGGTGGTGGAGCGGGCATAGACCTTTTCCGGCAGGGGGTAAATGCTCTTGAGATTCCGCACGAAGATGTCGGCGGCCCGCCGGCCGTTGGTGCTGCCCGGGTAGTAGAAGGCGATAATGCCGCGGACGGTGCCCTCCCGGCTGCCGTCCGTGCTGCCGTTGGAGTGGAGGGCCAGGTAGAAGTCGTAGTTCCCTGCATTGCCCTGACGGATGGAGCTGGCCGCCGTCATCTCCGGCGTGTTGCGGCCGAAGCGGATGGTGTTGGCGGTGAGGTACGGCTCCATGGCATCGGCGATGAGGTTCATGAAATGCTCCTCGCTGCCTGCGCCGGTGATATACGGGTTATATTCCTGCGTGGATGGACTGAGATAGATGCTGGGCATGGTCATTCCCCTTTCCTTTTCGCTGCACTATAAATATATGGAAATGACGGCGGAGATGTGTTATCATGGGGGCAAGAAATGAAAGGCGGTATGTACCATGAAAGCTCCACGTCCCTACGCTAAGATCACCATCACGCCCAAGGGCGAGGCCGCGCTGACCGGCGGGCACCCCTGGGTCTATGAGGGGGAGGTCACCGCCGCAGACGGCGGGCCGGAGGACGGCGCGCTGGTGGACGTGGTGAGCCGCCGCGGCAGCTGGCTGGGCTGCGGGTTCTACAACAGCCGCTCCAAGATCCGGGTGCGGCTGGTGAGCCGCAATGCCAACGACGACTTCTCCGACGCCTTCTGGGAGCGACGCATCCGCTATGCCTGGGACTACCGCAAGGTGGTGATGGGCGAGACGGACAGCCGGTGCTGCCGCGTGATCTTCGGGGAGGCCGATCTGTTCCCGGGTCTGACGGTGGACCGGTTCGAGAGCGTGCTGGTGACCCAGACGCTGAGTCTGGGCATGGAGCGCATCAAGGACCGGCTGTTCCCTCTGCTGGTCAAGGTGCTGCGGGAGGACGGACAGGACATCCGCGGCATCTACGAGCGCAACGACGTGGCCATCCGCGGTCTGGAGGGCATGGAGCAGAACAAGGGGTGGTATCCCCTGCCCGGTGAGACGCCGCCGGAGCGCACCGACGTGGATATCGTGGAAAACGGCATCACGTATACCGTGGACTTTGAGAATGGGCAGAAAACCGGCTTTTTTCTGGACCAGAAGTACAACCGGCTGGCAGTGGCCCGTCTGGCCAAGGGGCGGACGGTGCTGGACTGCTTCACCCACACCGGCTCCTTCGCCCTCAATGCCGCCAAGGGCGGGGCGGCCCACGTCACCGCCGTGGACGTATCGGAGTTCGCGGTGCAGTGCGCGGCGGAGAATGCGCGGCGCAACGGGCTGGACGGCGTGATGGACTGCGCGGCGGCCAATGTGTTTGACCTGCTGCCTCAGCTGGAGAAGGAGCCGCGGAAATACGACTTCATCATTCTGGACCCGCCGGCCTTCACCAAGAGCCGCAAGACGGTACACAGCGCCATGTCCGGCTATAAGGAGATCAACTACCGCGCCATGAAGCTGCTGCCCCGGGGCGGATATCTGGCCACCTGCTCGTGCAGCCACTTCGCCACGGAGGAGCTGTTCGTCAGGATGCTGCACAGCGCCGCCCGGGACGCGGGGGTGCAGCTGCGGCAGATCGAGGCGCGGCAGCAGTGCGCCGACCACCCCATCCTGTGGGGCGTGGACGAGACGAACTACCTGAAATTCTTCCTGTTTCAGGTGGTGTAAGGGCAGCAGCAAAGCAGCAGCGTGACCAGCGGTCACGCTGCTGCTTTGTTGTCTTGTCAGGCGGCGGGGTCCTGAGGCTCCACGGTGTCCTCCTCCCCTGCCTGCGGCAGGGCGGCATCGGGCGCAGCCGGCGCGGCCGCGCCGGTGCGGGTGACGCTGTCAGCGGTGAGGATGACGCCCTCGCCCTCGGCGTAGCGGACGGTGACGCTGTCGCCCACGTTGTAGATGACGGTCTCCGGCGACGCGGCGGCAGAGATGACATAGTAGGCGTCGCCGGTGTTCAGGCGCAGGTAATACAGGGTGTTGCCGTCCACCACGGCGGAGCGAATATCTTCAATAACGCCGGTGATCTCGCCCTGCCCCGTGACGGGCAGCTGGGCATCATCGTCGGAGACGAGGCCCTTCTCCGCCAGAATGCGGCGGTAATTGGCCTCGCACTCCGCCACGGTGTCGCCGGTGGCCACGATCTGGTACTGGCTGACGTTGACCATGGCGTACATCTTCACCAGCTGGGCCGCGTCCTTCAGGGCCATGAAGTACGTGGGCTGGTCGGAGATGTTCAGCAGCAGCGGGAACGTAGCGGTGTACTTCATCTGCTGGACCTGGCCCTGGGCGCTGTCCATGGCGGAATACTCCTTGGCGCCGGCCACCAGATAGAAACGGGTGTCCTTGGTGCGCTGGTTGGACAGGATGAAGCCGATGTTGGACTCGTCGGACACCACAGAGGTGACGCCGGTATACATATACACATCGTCGCCGATGGCGATGTAGTTATAGCCCTCGGTGGTGACGGTGACATCGCGCTGACCGAACAGGGAATTGATAAAGCCGTTGATATACGCGCCGTGGTAGTCATACTGCTGCATGATGAGGTCGGCGGTGTAGACGTGGTCCACCCAGTTGGGGACGCTGCCCGTCTCGTAGTAGGCGCTCTCGCCGGTGACGGCGTTCACCAGCACCGCGCCGATAATGTCGCGGCCGCCGAACAGGCCGATGGTGTGGCTGACACGGGGGCAGACCCACCAGGGATCGCCGTTTTCGTCGATCTCAAAGGCGGGATCGTCGAACATGAAGGTGGGATAGCGGAGCCGCAGGTGGCGGTTCAGGTTGCGGCCGAAGTGCTCGGCGGTGGTGTATCGGATCCCCTCGTCCAGACGCACCACCTCCACGTTCTGGGTGACCATGTCGATGATGAGATAGGCGGGCAGGCCCTGGGAACGGTTGTTCAGCCACTTGATGAGGTCGCCGTAGCGCAGGGGCGTCACGCGGACGGGGCGGCCCTGATAGTTGATCTGCGTGTAGTCGTCGGCCACCTCAAACTGGGACACCATGTCCGCCAGCTCACCCAGCTTGCGGTTGCCCAGCTTCATGGCGGACTCGGCGTCCAGCATGGGGATCTGGTCGTAGCTGATCTCCTCCACCTCGGCGGCAAAGTCGCCGTCCTGAACGGTCAGCAGATCGCGGTAGTCCTTGGCGCGGAACAGCTGCCAGCCCAGCACCGCGCCTACCAGCGCGGTGGCCGCCAGCGCTACGGTGACGATGAGGGGGACGGTACACTGCTTCTTCAGGAAGTCGAAGTAGCCCTTGGCGCCGGCGCCCTGAAAGCCGGAGGTCAGGACGGCGCAGACGCCGTACACCGCGCAGCACAGCAGCACGAAGATGTAGAATTCCTCGCTTTTGAGGTTGATGGGCGGCAGCACCACATAGTAGTAGATGGCGGCGAATACCAGCGTCACCGCCAGATTCAGCAGTGTGCGGCCCAGAGGTGTGCCCACGGGCTTGTGCTCCCTTTTGGGGCGGGGCTGGCGGGCAAAGCCCTGAAAGTTGGGGTCGTTCCAGTTTGTGTTCATAGGCAGTTCCTTTCTGTGTTTTGGCACTTTAAGGATAGTATACCCGATGGAGGGGGTTTTGTATAGGGGGTGGGGATGTTTTACGCCTGCGGCTGCGCAAACGAAATCCCCCCCGTTTTGACAACCAGCCGTATAAAACGTCAAAAAAATCACCCTGCGTATCATTACGCAGGGTGATTTTTTTATGACAGGCAGGTACACCTGCCAACCGTACACCGTCACTCAGGCCAAGATGTCCGTCAGATCCTTCAGTCCCATGGACCGGGCAATGACCAGCACATGGTCGCCCTCCTCAATGGTGGTCATGCCGCTGGGGATCATGGTGACGCCGCCGCGGACAATGGCTGCCAGCAGCACGCCGCTGCGCAGCTGCAGATCCTTCAGGGGCACGTGCAGCAGGCGGTTGGAGGCGCCTCTGGCCAGAAACTCCAGAGCCTCCACCTGGCCGCCCAGCAGCTTGTACAGCGACTCCACGGCCATGCCCTCGGAATTGGCCAGGGCGCGGACGTAGCGGGTGATCTGGTTGGCGATAATGTCCTTGGGGCTGATGATGCTGCCAAGGCCAGTGTCCCGCACCAGCTCGATGTAGTTGGGGCGGGTCATCTTGGCCAGCACCTTGCGGACTCCGGCGCGGCGGGCCGACATGGCCATCAGCAGGTTCTCCTCGTCGCGGCCGGTCAGAGACACGAAGCCGTCGGCGCCGAAGATATTCTCCGCCTGAATGAGGTCGTTGTCCGTGCCATCGCCCTCGATGACCATGGTCCCCGGCAGGTGCTGGGACAGGAACAGGCACTTGTCGTGATCCTGCTCTACGATGCGGACGTGGGTATTGGTGCGGGCCAGCTCCCACGTCAGGTACATGCTGATGCGGCTGCCGCCCAGCAGGGCCACGTTCTTCACCCGATGGAGGGGGCGTCCCATGACCTTCAGCATCTTCTGGAGCTCACCCTTGGTGCCCACCAGATACAGCCGGTCATCGGCTTGGGGCACGAAGGCGCCGTTGGGAATGATGCACTCGTCGCCCCGCTGGGCGGCGCAGATCAGCACGTCCGCCCTGCGCTCACCGTGGAAGCTGCTGAGGCTGTGGCCCACCAGCGTGTCCTCCGGCAGGGCCTGCAGGCCGATCATATCGATGCGGCCGCCGGCAAAGGGCTCCACGGAGATGGCGGCGGGAAAGCTGAGGATGCGGGCTATCTCCTGCGCCGCAGCCAGATCGGGGTTGATGACCATGTCCAGTCCGATCTCCCGCTTCAGGATGTCCGCATCCTGCCGGTACTCGGTGTTGCGGACGCGGGCCACGGTATGACGTGCGCCCAGACTCTTGGCGATGAGGCAGCAGACCATGTTGGTGTCATCCACGCCGGTGACGGCGATGACCAGATCCGCCGAGCGGACGCCGGCGTCCATCAGGACGCTGATGGACGCGCCGCTGCCGTGGACGCACATAACATCCATCGTACTGTCGGCGCGGGACAGGTGGGCGATCTCGTTGTCCACCATGACGATGTCGTGCTTCTCCTGGGCCAGCTGGCCGGCGATGGCGTAGCCCACCTTGCCGCAGCCCACAATGATGATCTTCATGCTTCCTCCTCCCCGCCCGATGAGGGCGCGGCATGTTTCTTTCGATGGATCAGGGACGCGGACAGCTCCGCGCCCAGTATCAGGACCTGCCCCGACATATACAGCCACAGCAGTACCACCACGATGGTGGCGATGGAGCCGTACAGCTGCGCATACCGGGCCACATTTTCCACATAATAAGAAAAGGCCATGCTCAGCAGCAGCCATGCCGCCAGAGAGCTGCCTACGCCGGGCAGTACCTCCCGCAGGGGGCGGCGCTGCCCCAGCGCCAACTGGTACAGGATGCCCAGCGAGATGGCCATGACAAGGCCCAGAATGATAAAGCGCAGGTAGCCCCAGACGCTGATGAACGTCTCCGACAGCGGGAGAAAGCCGGACAGGAAGTACAGTGCGCGGCGGCCTACCACCACCAGCGCCAGCGTCAGTCCGATGACGAAGATCATCCAGATCGTGAACAGCAGTGTGCGCAGCTGACCCAGCAGGATATTCTCCGGCGCGCTGCGGCCGAATGCCTTGCGCAGCGAGTGCATCAGGCAGCCGGTGGAGCGCATGGGAAACCAGATGGAGAAAACCAGGCTGAACCACAGCAGCTGGCGGCTCTGGTTGGCGGCCACATACTCCAGATACGTGCGGATGATGTCCACCACATCCGACGGGAGAATGGGCGCCAGCACCGCCGTGATGCTGGCGATGTCCAGCTCCAGCACACCCAGCAGGGTGCTGACGAAGATCAGCAGCGGGAAAATGGCGAACAGCAGGTAGTACGTCAGGGCCGCGCTGTCACGGGCCACATCGTGGACATAGTAGCGGCGGATCATGTCGCCCGCCAGACGGCCGAAGCCGGTCCTGGGCGCATGGAGTTTCGATGTTTTCATAAGCAGAGACCCTCCGTGGGTTCATTGTATCACAGGGCGGCACAAAATAAAAGGGAAATCTCGGCAGCGGGGCCGCTATCCCCTCTGCCGCAGAGGTTTTACAGTCTTTCTTTTTTATGACATTTTTATAAATTTTTCGTTTTTCCTATTGGCGTGCATAAAAATCCGTGGTATACTACGACAGCTTTAAGTGGAAATTCTTTACAAAAAGTGAGGACCGATATATGGACAATCTTACGAAGCTGGTCCGCGATGAGATCTCGCGGCAGTACCGCAGCGTGCGGCAGTTCGCTTTCTCTGTGGACATTCCCCTCTCCACCATCAACAGTGCCCTGCATAACGGCGTCGGCGGGTCCTCCTTCGACACGGTGATGCGCATCTGCAAGATCCTGGGCATCAAGGCCATGTCGGACGATGCCGCCCTGTATCTGACGGACGATACCGAGCGCCTGCTGACCCAGTACGCCAAGCTGGACGACTACGGCCGCCATACCATCTCCTCCGTGATGCAGGTGGAGTATGACCGATGCAGCGGTGAAAAGTAAAAAAACGGAACCCCTGTATAAAGCCGGCACAGGCCGCACAAAACAGGCACGAACCGCCGTCCCGTTCGGGACGGCGGTTTTTCTGCTGCAAGCGTCACATAATGCCGGATTTTTCCTTGCTGGCGGCGATGGCCGCGTTCAGCTTGCGGGCAGGGTAGTACACCAGCAGGCCGAATAGCGTGAACAGCACACACATGCCCAGCAGGATCAGGACGCAGCGGAGGTATGTGCGGCCGTACATGCCGCCGATGGTCTCGCGGAGCATATCCATGCCGTAGTGGAAAGGCATGAAGGGATACAGACGCCGGAACAGCTGAGGCAGCACATCGATGGGATAGGAGCCGCCGGAACCGGCCACCTGCAGCACCATGATGATGACGGAGGCGGCCAGGCCCACGTTGTCCAGAGAGTAGACCAGCGCATAGTTCATGGCGGCGAAGTTCAGGGCACACACGCAGCAGCCCAGCACGAACAGAGCGGGCTCCGCCGTCTCCATGCCCACGAAGTGCAGGCAGCCGAAGGCCGTCACCAGTGCCTGAGCCATAGCCATACAGAAATAGGTCAGAAAGCGTCCGAAGTAGCGCTGGACACTGCGGCACTGCCGGAACTCCGGCTGCGTCACAGGGACCTTCACCATCACCGCGGTCAGCAGGCTGCCTACGAACAGCGCCAGCATCACGTAATACGGCGCCATGGCGGAGCCGTAGTCCCTGATCTCATAGATGATCTGCGTGTTCATCTGCACAGGGGAGGCCAGATACTCCGCCATGCTGTCGGAGTCGCTCTCCATCAGCTCCACGAACCGCTGAAAGGCGGTGCTGTCCGCCACGCGGCGGACGTCCGCCTCCATATCGGCAAGATAACCGGAGACACTCTGCGCCAGCGCAGCGCCGGCGGCAAGCGTGGGCTGCGCTGAGGCCACAGCGCCGGAATAGGAGCGCAGCGTGTCGGAGACGCTGCCCAGCGTACCGGAGGAGGCGGTCAGCAGGTCCTGCACGGCGCGGAGGGAGGACTGAGCCCGTTCACCGGCATCGTGGATGTAGTCACTGACCTGCCGGTTGGTGCTGACGGCGGCGGTACGCAGAGTCTGACGGACCTTTGCCACCATGGCCAGCAGCTCATCCTGCACCTGAGAGATGCCGGAGCCGTCCACGGCGGTGCGCAGCTCCTCCAGACCGGAGATGGCGGCGTCCAGCTGGGCCTGCACGTCCTCGTCGGAGGTCAGGTCTCTGGCCGTCTCCAGCGCGGCGATCATCTTGTCGATGCGGGCGTTGACCTTCTCGTGCGCGGCGTCATCCGCGGGGCCCATGTCCACCGCGCCCAGCATGTCCTCCAGATCGGACAGGGTATCGTCGGCGGCGTCCAGCACCCGCAGCAGGTCGGCGGAGGCGTCATCCGCCGCGTCAAGGCCGGAGCCGATAAGGCGGACGGTGCTGCCCACGGTCTCGGAGGCGTCCCCCAGGGTACTGCGTGCGTCGGTGATGGTAATGGCAGAGGCGGCCAGCAGGCTGTCAGCCCCGTCCATCACATCCTGCAGCGAGCGGAGCACCTGCGCCAGCTCATCCATGTCCCGCTGGGCGGCGGACAGCTTCTCCAGCAGGCCGTCGGCAATGTCGCGGCCGTCCAGACCCATGGCCTTGAATACGGAACCGGCGGTGGTCAGGGCGTCGGCCACCTTCTCCAGAATGGTGGTGTTGATCTGCTCCTGCACGGCGGTCTTGGCCTTGCTGGTGATCTTGGGCGCGATGGCGTTCTTTTTCTCGTTTTCGTAATACTGTATCTGGGGGTGACGCAGGTCTCCCTCCAGAATACTGACAAAGTCGCCGGTGAATTCCGGCGGCAGGATCAGCGCGGCGTAGTAGTCGCCGGCGTTCACGCCGTCCAGCGCCGTCTGGGCATCGTCCACAAAGACCCAGCCCATCTGGTCGTTGCTCTCCAGCCCACGGAGCACCAGCTCGCCGATGTTGACATGAAGGCCCAGCACATCGCAGCCGTCGTCCTCGCTGGCCACGGCCACCTTGATGCGGCTGGTGGAGGCGGTGCCGTAGGGGTCCCAGTTGGACAGGATGTTGAACCACGCATACAGGCAGGGCACCAGGCACAGTCCCAGCATGACCACCACGGCCACTACGCTGGCGGTCAGGCGCTTCCAGTCGGCGCGGAAAATGTTCCAGATCTGTTTCACCGCTCCCCCTCCTTTTTATGGTCAGCCGCAGGGCGGCGCAGGTCGTCGGACAGATTCTGCAGCGCGCGGGTCAGCAGCGCCAGATCGTCCGCCAGCCTGTTGGGGTCCTCCAGCACGTGCTCCCAGCCGGAGGGCAGGGTGACGTAGGGGCCGGCGGGCCTGACAGGCTCCGCCGGTGCGGCGGCCTGCTCCGCGGGGGCAGGCTGTGCCGCGGGGGCAGGCTCCGTCACAGGGGCAGGCTCCGCCGGTCCGTCAATAGCAATAGCCTCCGGCTCAGCGGGAGCCGTCGCGGGAACGGCGGTCTCCGGCAGGGCCTCCCGCTTGCCCCGGCGGCGCAGCCGCGTATGGGGCAGACGCGGTGCGGCGGGCAGCTCCGGCAGCTCTATGAGCCCGTCGAAAACGTCCTCCTGCAGCTGGGCGATGTCCCGCAGCTTCTTTTGCAGCTCGTAGTCCATATACTCCACGGCGATGAGGTACGCCGCCACAGCGAACATGGACAATATCCACAGCATCAGGGTAAACACTTTATTGCCGTCGGCCAGGAACATCAGGAGCATCAGCCCCACGGTAACGGCCAGCAGGGCCCGCAGGCCGCTGCGAATACGGTGCTGGTTGGCGCGGTGCAGCGCGCCAACCTCCTCCAGCAGGCGGTCGTACAATTTCTGGTAGTCGCGTTCTGTTGACATGGGTCGTGCGCCTCCTTTACAGCAGCTCCGTCTCCTCCAGCTTCTCCTCCATGAACCGGTTCAGGCCCATGAAGGGGCGGCGAACCAGCAGGCCGATGAGCAGTGCCGCCGCGACAAACAGCAGCAGGAAGGCGAGCTGCCGGATGTAGTAGTCGCCGTACAGGCCGCAGATGCACTCGCGCATGGCGTCGATGGCATAGGGGAATGGGAAGAAACGGTAAATCTTCTGGTAGATCTCCGGCAGCAGCTCGATGGGGAACGTGCCGGAGGAGCCGGCGATCTGCATGACCATGACGACCACCACCAGCGCCTTGCCCACGTCGCCGAAGGACAGGGCCAGCGAGTAGATCAGCAGGCTGAAGGTGAAGGCAGTCAGGGACGCCGTCAGGTACAGCAGGCCTGGATGCTCGCACTGGATACCCAGCAGGTACAGGTCGCCGGTGACAATGACGGCCGCCTGTATCTGGCTGAGCAGGAAGAAGAACAGATAGCGGCCAAAGTACAGCTCCGCCGGTGTGGGGTCGATAAGCCCGTCGGTGCGGGCGTGGACCTTGATGAGGGTGGACAGGATGACGCAGCCCACCCAAATGGCCAGCGTGGTATAGAACGGTGCCATGGCGGAGCCGTAGTTCTCGATGGGATAGACCTTATGAACGGTGGTCTGCACCATCTGGGGGAAATACTGGCTGTACGCGATGGGATCGCCGCCCAGTATCTCCAGCAGCATATCCATATACTCGTCGGCGGACAGGCCCTCCAGCTTGTCGATGGTGTCGGACAGGGCGCTCACCATGCGCTCCGCTGCGGGACGCAGCAGGTCCACGGTGGTGTTCAGCGCCGCCGTGGTGTCGGACAGAGCGGCCTGCAGCGCCCTGGCATCGGCGGACAGGGTCCTGACGCCGGAGAGGGTGTCGGACACATCGGACACCACGGTGTCCAGCTGGCGGCGCAGGTCGCTGTCCGTGATGGGCAGACTGCCGGTGAGGCCGCGGATGGCGTCCGTCAGGGCGCCGCAGTCATCCAGCAGACCGCTGACATCGCTGGCAGCGGCCAGAGCGTTCAGGTCGCTTTGCAGCTGGCTGCACTTCCCCGCCAGCGTCCGGAGCCGGGCGATCTGGGCGGAGACAAGATGCCCGCCGGACAGGGCGGAATCCTCCAGCCTGTCGGCCAGCGAGGTCAGGCGGCCGCTGAGCCGCCCCATCTCCGCTGCGGCGGCTGTCAGCTGCTGCTGCACGTCGGGCAGCTCCGCGCTGTCCTGTATCCCGTCCAGACGGTCCAGCGCCCGCTCCACCTTGGCCAGCGCGGTATACAGCGCGTGCTGCAGCTCCGCGGCGGTGGCCTCCAGCTCCGAGCCGGAGGGCAGGTTTTTATTGATGTCGGCAATGGCGGCGGCCAGAGCCTCCGCGTCGGCGGAGGAGATGCCGCTGCCCCCTGCGGCGCGGAAGGCGTCCATCATACCGCGGCAGCCGGTGAGCACGTCCTGCGCCTGATACAGAAGGCCCTTTACGGCAGTCTCGGGATCCGTCTCCGTCAGGTCGGCGGCCAGCAGGTTGCTCTGCTCCATGACGCCGCCGATCAGCACCTCCAGATAGTTCTCGCTGATGGAGCGCTTCAGCGTCTCCACCGCCGTGTCGGTGATCTTGGTGGCCACGGCGTTCTTCTTGGCGTTTTCGTAGTAAGTGATGGCGGGCCGGCCGTTCCAGTCCGTGAACATGCGGTACATCTTGCGGGAGAAGTCCTCATCGATGACCACGGCGGCGTAGTAATCACCGGCGCAGACGCCGTCGGTGGCCTCCTTCTCCGTGTCCACAATGACCCAGTTGATGGAGGTGGCGGTCTTGAGATCCTCCAGCACGTCGCGGCCCTTGTTGACGTATTCACCGCCGTCCGTATAGCCCCGATCCAGCGAAGCCACCGCAATGGAGATACCGCCGGTGCTGCCGTAGGGGTCCCAGTTGGAGTAGATGTTCAGCCAGGCGTACAGGCTGGGCAGCAGGGCGATGGCCAGCACCACCACGCAGGCGAAAAAGCACCTGCTCAGCGTGCGGATGTCCGTTTTGAAGATCGTCCAGATATTACGCATATGTCCTCCCGCGGCGGCGCGGTATGAAGCTGCGCCGGTGTATGTTTCTTGCGCGAAAAACCGCAGTATTCATTATACAGAGTACCCTGCGGAAAAAACTACACATTTCGGCGGTTTTGTCTGAAATTTGCGCACAATGGGACGAGAAACAAATACCCCGCAGCGGCAACCGCTGCGGGGTATTGCGTACTATCGCATAGTTATGCCAGCGTCATCAGAAGCTCTCTGGCCTTGACGGGCTGGCCCTCCTTGATGCGGATGGCCTGCACCGTACCGGCAGTACGGGCGGTGATGGCGGTCTCCATCTTCATGGCCTCGATAATGGCCAGCACCTGATCCTTCTCCACACGGTCGCCCTGCTTGACGCAGACCTTGGACACCATGCCGGGGATGGAGGAGCCCACCTGCATGGGGTCGGACTCGTCGGCCAGCGTGGCCTGCCGCGTCTGCTCCGAGGCGTTGGGGTCACGGACCGTCACCTCGCGGCGCATGCCGTTGAGCTCGAACTGGACGTTGATGGTGCCGTCGCTGTTGCGGTCGCCCAGACCCAGGTACTTGATGACCAGCGTCTTGCCGTCCTCGATGTTGATCTTGTTGGTCTCGCCCAGGGCCATTCCGTTGAAGAACACATGGCTGCCCATGCGGGTGATGTAGCCGTACTCCTTGCGGTGGCGGCAGAAGTCCTCGTATACCTTGGGATACATGGCGTAGGAGATCAGATCCTTCTTCTCCGGGCCCTCGTGGAACTGCTCCACCTCCCGGCGCAGCTGGTCGAAGTCCACCGGCGGCAGCAGCATGCCCGGGCGGCAGGTGATAGGCTCCTCGCCCTTGAGGACCACCTTCTGCAGATCCTTGGGAAAGCCCCAGGCGGGCTGGCCCATCATGCCCTTGAAGTAGGACACCACGGAGTCGGGGAAGGCCAGTGCCTCGCCGCGGCGGACAATGTTCTCCGGCGTCAGGTCGTTCTGTACCATGAAGATGGCCAGATCGCCCACCACCTTGGACGACGGCGTGACCTTCACGGGGTCGCCCAGCATGTCGTTGACGGTCTTGTACATCTCCTTGACTTCCTCGAACCGGTCACCAAGTCCCAGAGACTCCACCTGGGGGCGGAGATTGGTGTACTGACCGCCGGGGATCTCATAGCGGTAAATATCGGTGGTATTGGTCTTCAGGCCGTGGTCGAAGCTCTCGTAGCGCAGGCGCACGTCGGCCCAGTAGTTGCTGAGCTCCTGCACGCGGCGCAGGTCCAGGCCGGTGTCGCGCTCCGTACCGTGGAGCGCGGCCACTACCGCGTCCAACGAGGGCTGACTGGTGAGGCCCGCCAGCGGGGCGCAGGCCACGTCCACCACGTCCACCCCGGCCTCGGCGGCCATCAGCAGGGCTGCCACCTGGTTGCCGGTGGTGTCGTGGGTGTGCAGGTGGATGGGCAGGCCCACCTCCTGCTTCAGGGCGGACACCAGCTTCTTGGCGGCGTAGGGCTTCAGCAGGCCGGACATGTCCTTGATGGCCAGCATATGGGCGCCCCGCTTCTCCAGCTCCTTGGCGAGGTTGACATAATACTTCAAGGTGTACTTATCCTTGGTCTCGTCCAGAATATCGCCGGTGTAGCACATGGTGGCCTCCAGCAGCTTGTTCTGGCGGAGGACCTCCTCCATGGCCACCTCCATGCCCGGGAGCCAGTTCAGGGAGTCAAAGACGCGGAACACATCGATGCCACGCTGGGCGGCCTCCTCCACGAAGGCCCGCACCAGATTGTCGGGATAGTTGGCGTAGCCCACCAGATTGGAGCCGCGCAGCAGCATCTGGAACGGGATGTTGGGGATCTTCTCCCGCAGCAGACGCAGGCGCTCCCACGGGGACTCGTGGAGGAAACGGTAGGCCACGTCGAAGGTGGCGCCGCCCCACATCTCCAGCGAGAAGCAGTCCCGCAGGATGTCGGCCACGCCATCGGCGCCCTTGACCATGTCGCGGGTGCGCATACGGGTGGACAGCAGGCTCTGGTGGGCGTCCCGCATGGTGGTGTCGGTGAGCAGCAGCTTCTTCTGATCCAGCACCCACCGCTTCACGGCCTCGGGGCCCTCGGCGTCCAGCAGCTGCTTCAGGCCCGGGCCCAGCGGCTCCTTTGCTTGCGGGAAGCGGGGGATGTCGTACTGCTTGCGCTCGGCGTTGGGGTTGGCCACCTGAATCTCGGAGATATAGCGCAGGACGCGGGTGGCGCGGTCGCGGGAGTCCACGATCTCAAACAGCTCCGGCGTCTCGTCGATGAACTTGGTGTGGCACTGACCGCTGATAAACGTGGGATGGGCCAGGATATTGGTGACAAAGGGGATGTTGGTCTTGACGCCGCGGACGCGGACCTCGTTGATGGCGCGGGCGGCCTTGCGGCACACGGCAGGGAACGTGCGATCCCAGCTGGTGACCTTCACCAGCAGCGAGTCGTAGTACGGAGAGATAACGGTGCCCACGCCCACGTTGCCGCCGTCCAGACGGACGCCGAAGCCGCCGGGGGAGTGATACGCCGTGATCTTGCCGTTGTCGGGGGCGAAGTTGTTGGAGGGATCCTCCGTGGTGACGCGGCACTGGACGGCGTAGCCGTCAAAGTGTACGTCCTCCTGTCTGGTCAGGCCGATCTCCGGGCAGCTCAGGGGATAGCCTGCGGCCACCAGCAGCTGGGCCCGCACGATGTCCACGCCGGTGACCATCTCAGTAACGGTGTGCTCCACCTGAATGCGGGGGTTCATCTCAATGAAATAGTAGTTGCCGGACTTGTCCACCAGGAACTCCACGGTACCGGCGCTGACATAGCCCACGGACTTGGCGATCTTCACCGCGTCGCGGCGCAGGGCCTCCACCGTCTCCCGGGGCACGGACCAGGCGGGGGCGAACTCCACCACCTTCTGATAGCGGCGCTGGAGGGAGCAGTCGCGCTCGCCCAGATGATAGACGTTGCCGTACCGGTCGGCCAGGATCTGCACCTCGATGTGCTTTGGCTCCACCAGATACTTCTCCATGAAGATGTCGCCGCAGCCGAAGGACTTCTCCGCCTCGCTGTGTACCAGCTCGTAGGCGGTCTTGACCTCCTCGGGTCTGTCACAGCGGCGCATGCCGCGGCCGCCGCCGCCGGCGGCTGCCTTCAGGATGACGGGGAAGCCGAAGCTCAGGGCCTTCTCCAGCGCGTCGTCGCCGTCCTTCAAGGGCTCGGTGCAGCCCGGTATGATGGGCACGCCGCACTGGATGGCGATCTCCTTGGCACTGAGCTTATCGCCCATCTTTGCCAGCACATCGGAGGACGGTCCCACGAACAGGATACCGTTTTCCTCGCAGGCGCGGGCAAAGTCGGCGTTCTCGGACAGGAAACCGTAGCCCGGGTGGATGGCAGTGACGCCGCGGCGGCGGGCCAGACCGATAATGCCCGGGATATCCAGATAGGCACCCAGCGGGGACTTCTTCTCCCCCACCAGATACGCCTCGTCCGCTTTGGTGCGGAACAGAGAATAGGTGTCCTCGTTGGAATAAATGGCCACCGTGTGGAGGCCCAGATCGTAACAGGCACGGAAAATGCGGACCGCGATCTCACCGCGGTTGGCAACCAGTACCTTTTTCAGCTGCGTGGTCTGCATGGCCAAATCGCTCCTTCCTGCCGCGCATCGGGCGCGGACTTATTTTACCCCTTATTATACACGGCGTTGGGGCCGTGCGCCAGACGGAAAATGTGCAAAAAGCAGAGGTTTCCTGTCAGTAGAATTTAGGCGTTCTGCGGAGAGCGCGGACAAAAGCGGTCCGCCCGTCCACCGCAGGCGGGCGGCATATTCCAGCACGGCGTCCTCCCTGTCAGCGGAGCAGGGGCCGATGAGCAGCATCAGCCGCGGGTCCCCGCCGGTGATGACAGCCTGTATCTGCCGGTCGTTTTCCCGCTTGTTCTGCGCCATCTCCTCCGTCACCGGATACATATCCTTCACGGTCCGGGGCGCAGGCAGCTTACGCTTGAATTCCATGTTCATGGGCATGTACCTTTCCTTTCAAGGGTCTCAGGGCCGCACGTCCATGCGCAGCCCCAGTGCCCGCAGTGTGCGGAAAAAATCCGGATAGCTCTTATTCACGGCCTCCGCGCCGCGGATCGTGCCGCCCAGCGACGCGCACAGCACCGCCATCGCCATCACGATGCGGTGGTCGTTGTGGCCCTCCAGCTCCTCATTGGGCGCGTGGAGCGGGCGCGGCAGCACCGTCACGCGGTCCTCCTCCACTGTCACCTGCGCGCCGAATTTGGCAAGCTCCTGCGCCATGGCCGCTGCGCGGTCGCTCTCCTTGATGCGCAGGCGGCGTGTGCCGGTGAACACGGCCCCGCAGCGCTGGGCCGCAGCGGCAAACAGCACCGGCCCCAGATCGGGGCAGGCGGACAGATCCAGCACCGCGCCCGGGTGCTCCAGACGGCGCAGCATCTCCCGGCACACGCGGTCGCCCTGCAGGCTGTCCGGACGCAGACCGCTGACGCGGACGCCGCCGCCCAACGCCAGCAGGAAGGCGGCATTGGACCAGTCGCCCTCCACCGCCGCGCAGCGGCTCCCGTACCGCTGCCCGCCGGGGATATAAAAGAAATTTCGTTCCCGCTCCATCACGGTGACACCGAAGGACGCCATGATGTCCAGCGTGATGTCGATGTAGGGCCGGCTCTCCACCGGCGGCAGAACGCGGAGCGTACTGTCCTCCGGCAGCAGCGGCAGCGCCAGCAGCGAGCCGGTGACGAACTGGCTGCTGACATCGCCCCGCAGCGTGTAGCTCCCCGCCGTCAGCCGCCCCGAAAACGTGACGGACTCCGGCGTTTTCTCCACCGTGATGCCCCTCGGGCCCAGCAGTTCCTCGTAGATGCCCACGCCCCGCTCCATCAGCCGCGGCGCGCCGGTGAACACGGCGCGTCCGCCGGACAGCAGCGCCGCGGGGATGCAGAAGCGCAGGGTGCTGCCGCTCTCACGGCAGGGATACGTCCCATTGGGTCGAACAGCGCCGCCGGTGCCGGTGACACCGGCCGTCTCCCCCTCCAGGCGGCAGGCCCCGCCCATGGCGCGGATGCAGTCCATGGTGGCCAGCATGTCCTGGCTCCGGGCGATGCCGTCGATCCGGCTCTCTCCTGCGGCCAGAGCGGCGCACAGGAGCATCCGGTGCCCGCAGCTTTTGGACGGCGGCGCGGCTGCTGTGCCCGCCGCCCTGCCCGGGTATATGGTCACGGTCACGGGCGTCGCTCCCCCCTCAGCAGGATGTCCATGGCGTCCAGATACCCCGCGAAGCCCCTGCCCATCACCGTGGCCACACAGGCCGGACGGACATAGCTGCGCCGGCGGAAGTCCTCCCGCTGAGAAACATCGGAAATGTGTACCTCCACCGTAGGGATGGCCACGGCCTTCAGCGCATCCAGCAGCGCCACGCTGGTGTGGGTGTACGCCGCGGGGTTGAGGATGATGCCCTCCACGCCATCGAAATACGCCTGCTGGATGGCATCCACCAGCGCCCCCTCGTGATTGGACTGGAAAAAGGACACCTCTGCGCCGTTTTTCTCCGCGTGGGCACGGATCAGCGCCAGCAGCTCCTGATAGGTGCCGCTGCCGTAGATGGCCGGCTCCCGCACGCCCAGCAGGTTCAGGTTTGGTCCGTTGATAACCAGTATCTTCATGTCGTCCACTCCTTTTCGATCTGCGCTGCGGTCTCCTCCGGTGTGCCGTCCCCATCCACACGGAGGTCCGCCGCCGCGCAGTAGAGGTCGTACCGTTCGGCGTACCGGCAGCGCAGCGCGTCGGTATCGGCGGAAAGGGGCCGGTCCGCCGCCGCAGTCAGCTTGTCCAGCGAGCGGTCCAGAAAGACGAGCCGCCCGCTGCGGCGCAGCGCGCGGAGGTTCTCCTCCCGCAGGATGACGCCGCCGCCGGTGGCAATGACCCTGCCGCCTGCGCCGGCCGCAGCCGCCACCGCCTCCTGCTCCCGCTGCCGGAAAGCGCTCTCGCCCTCCGCCGCGAAATAGGCAGGGATGGTCATGCCCACCGCCTGCTCCACCATAGCGTCCGTGTCCATGAAGGTCTTGCCGGTGCGCTGCGACAGCAGCTGCCCCACCGTGGTCTTGCCGGAGGTGGGCATGCCGATGAGCACGATGTTCTCCATCTGCCGCCGCACCGTGTGATAGGCCAGGTCGATCTCCGCCTGCGATGCCGTGCAGCCCCGAAACAGGGCGCCGGCATAGGCGGCCTGCGCCGCCAGCATGTAGAGGCCGCCCTCTGCAGCGATGCCCCGCCGCCGGGCGTTCAGCACCAGATCGGTGCGCAGGGGGTTATACACCGCGTCCACCACGCCCTCCAGCCGGGGGAAATCCTCCAGATCCACGGGGCAGGCGTCCACATCGGGGTACATGCCGCAGGGCGTCGTGTTGATGATGCAGGCCGCGTCGCCGTGTTCCGCCGCTGCCTGCTGATAGGTGATGGCGTCGCCCCTGCCGCAGCGGGACACGCGGTATATCTCCGCGGCATGCAGCTGCGCCGCGGCGGCCCGCGCGGTCTTGGAGGTGCCGCCGGTGCCCAGGATGAGCACCTTCTTGCCGGCAAGCGTCAGTCTCATGCGGCGGATGAGCGCCAGCATTCCCGGCAGGTCCGTGTTGTCGCCCACCAGTCTGCCGTTCCGGTTCACCACGGTGTTCACCGCGCCGATGGCCCGCGCCGTCTCGCTGAGCTCGTCCAGATAGGGGATGACCTGCTCCTTATAGGGGATGGTCACATTGATGCCCGCGAAATCCCGTTTTTCCAGAAAGCCGGCCAGTTCCTCCGGCTCCAGTTCCCAGAGCTCATAGCTGTAATCCGCCAGCGCATGGTGGATCTGGCAGGAGTAGCTGTGCCCCAGCCGCCGGCCGATCAGTCCGCATCTCATCGCCCTGCCTCCTTTGTGAAATAGTCCGTGCCGAAGCGCTGGGCCAGCAGGTCGCACAGCACCAGCGCCGTCACGCTGTCCAGCACGGGGCAGATACGGCGGATGATAGCCGGATCGTGGCGGCCATGGATGGTCAGCTCCGCGTCCCGCATGCGGAGAAAGTCCACGGTCTGCTGGGGCTGTCCGATGGACGGCGTGGGCTTCACGGCACACTGAAACACCACATCCATACCGTTGGTGATGCCGCCGTTGATGCCGCCGTTGTGGTTGGTGGCCGTCACCACCCGCCCGTCCCGCATGCGGAACGGGTCGTTGACCTCCGAACCGCTGCCGCAGGCCATGGAAAAGCCGCCGCCGAACTCAATGCCCTTAACGCCGCCGATGGAGAACACCGCGTGGCTCAGAAGGCTCTCCACGCTGTCGAACCACGGCTCGCCCACGCCGGCGGGCAGGCCGCACACGGCGGTCTGGGTGATGCCGCCCACGCTGTCCTGCCGCTCTCTGGCCTGTAATATCCTCTCCCCCACGGCCTGCGCCGCCTCATGGGTCAGGGTGGGAAACGGCGCCTCCTGCAGAGCCGCCACGTCCGATGCAGCCTCCGCCGCGAAGGGCCGGTCCCACACGTCGCCGCAGCGCAGGATGTGAGTACCCACGGTGACGCCCACGCCGGCCAGAGCGGACAGCAGGATGGCACCTGCCGCCGCCAGCGGCGCGGTGACGCGGCCGGAAAAATGGCCGCCGCCCCGCCAGTCCTCATAGCCGTGGTATTTGCAGTAGGCGGCATAGTCCGCGTGGGAGGGCCGCGCCAGCCCATAGGCATAGTCCCCGCTGCGCACGTTCTCGTTGGGGATGATGATGGCCACCGGCGTTCCGGTGGTGCGTCCCTGAAACACGCCGCTGAGGATCTGATAGCGATCCGGCTCCTGCCGCGGGGTGTCCAGCGCCGTGGCGGGACGGCGGCGAGCCAGCTGGCGGCGGATGCGCTCCTCGTCCACCGGCAGTCCCGGGGCCAGACCGTCCAGCACCACGCCCACGGCAGGGCCGTGACTCTCCCCGAAAATGGTCAGCGTCACCGCCTGTCCAAAGGTATTTTTCATGTCTCTGCTCCCTCCCAGCGCCGGAGTATCTCCTCCGGCGTCTCTTTTTCCATGCGGAATGCGCCCGCCTCGTCCGCCAGCACGATGCGGATCTCGCCGGAGGCGGCCTTTTTGTCGTGCCGCAGGTATGGCAGCAGCTGCCGGGCCGTAAAGCCGCAGGTCGTGGGCAGGCCGCACTTCCGCAGGATGCCCGCCAGCCGACGCCGCAGCGCCGGCGCACACATGGGCAGCATACCCAGCGCCACACACTCGCCATGGAGGAGCTCCCCTCCCGCACAGCTTTCAATGGCGTGGCCGATGGTGTGCCCGAAATTCAGCACGCGGCGCAGCCCCTGCTCCGTGGGGTCTTGCTCCACCACCCGCGCCTTGATGGCCAGAGAGCGTGCGATGATCTCCGGCAGGTCTGCCGTCAGGTCGGCGCTGTTCTCGATCAGCGCCAGCAGCGCCGCATCGCAGGTCACGGCCATCTTCACGCTCTCGGCCAGTCCCGCGGCCATCTGCCGCGGCGGCAGCGAACGGAGGGTGTCCGTGTCGATCAGCACGGCACGGGGCTGGTGAAACGCGCCCACGATGTTCTTCACGCCGTCCATGTCGATGGCGGTCTTGCCGCCGACGGAGGAGTCCACCTGGGCCAGCAGCGTGGTGGGCACGTTGTAGAAATCCACGCCCCGCATGTAGGTGGCGGCGGCGAAGCCCGCCAGATCCCCCGCCATGCCGCCGCCCACGGCGGCCACGCAGTCGCCGCGATCCATGCCCAGGGCCAGCATCTCCCGCAGGAGGCGCTGGTAATTGTCCATATTTTTGCTGTTCTCTCCGGCGGGGAGCGTGCAGATGCGGGCCTGACGGCACGCGCCCGCCACCGTCCGGGCGTACTCCTGCGGCACACCGCTGTCAGTCACCACCAGCACCCGCCGCGCCAGAGACAAGTGCTGCCCCGCCCGGGCCAGTGCGCCTGCCTCCAGCAGGATGGGATAGCTCTGCGCTCCCAGTGAAACGGAAATGACCATGGCTTCTCTCCTCAGATGTTGTTGGCGTAGTACGCGCCCACCAGCCGGAGCTTGGCGCAGGTGGCGGACAGCTCCTGCAGCATCTCGCGGCCATTGGTGTTGTTGATGCAGCCCTCGGCCTCCACGTAGAAGAAGTACTTCCACGAAAGCCCCTTCATGGGGCGGCTCCGCAGGGTACGCATGTTGTAGCCGTGGGCGCCGATGATGTTCAGCGTCTGAGCCAGCGAGCCGGCGTCGTTCTGCACGGTGAACACCAGCACAAAGTTCTCGTCCTCCCGCTTTTTGGTGGTCTCCGGCTGGTTCTGGGTACGGGACAGCGCGGCAAAGCGGGTGGTATTGGTCCGCATGGTGTTGATGCCCCGCTCCAGCACCCGCAGGCCGAACACCTCCGCCGCGGCCTCGGGGGCGATGGCCGCCAGTGCGGGGTCATTGGCCCGGCGCACATATTCCGCGGCCGCCGCAGCCCCCTCCACGCCCAGCAGGCTGTGGTCGATCTCCATGTCCAGCACCTGGTTGATATACAGCTCGCCGGAGAACAGCAGGTCCATCACGGCGCCTACCTCGCCGGCGTAGCTGTTCTCCAGCGGCAGCACCACGCTGTCCGCCTCTCCCAGCTCCACCGCCCTGTGGGCCGCGGCAAAGTCGGGGTAGGCGATGAGCTGCGCCTCCGGAAACATACGCCGCGCCGCCAGATAGCCGTAGGCCCCCTTCACGCCGCTGTACGCCACCTTCATACCGTTGAGCAGCTTGCTCTGGTAGGCGCAGGACAGATCCAAAATGCCCCGCAGGAACTGCACGTAGTACGCGGCCACCGCCGGGTCCCGGATGCTCCTGCGGTTGCGGTCGATCAGCTCCCGCTCCCGTTCGGCGTCCCGAATGGACAGTCCCCGCTCCTTCTTGAAATCCGCCACCCGGGCGCTCATCTCCATGCGCTTCTGGAACAGCTGCGCCATTTGCTCGTCAATGCTGTTGATATTCTCTCTGATCTGATCCAGCTCACTCATTGTTGTACAACCTTTCCTAGCACAAAAAAATCGGTCCTCCTGTCTGGAAGGCCGTTCAAGACGCGAATATGCCGGTTTTCCACCGCACGTTCAGACACAGGCTCCCAGAGGCATTTCCTTGCCGGTAAAGGCGAAAAAGCCAAAAAAGTGCAGCGCGCCAAAGGGCACGCTGCACGTAAAGCCGAAATCAGTCTGCGCAGGGGCAGAATGGGCGCACTTCACCACGGCATTACCGGAACGCATCGCGCAGCGAGCCATGGCAGCACACCTCCTGCTGAAATATAGGTGAATTGTATGCTATTTTTTTCTCCCCGTCAAGAGGACATCCGCACTTTTCCCATCTACACAAAAATTTCTCCCCTCCCGCCGCCGGCTCTGTGCGATGCAGATGGGCCGGATGGGGCAATGACAGCGCAATGGTCCCCCTGCTTTCGCTGACAGGGAAAGCAGGGGGACCTTTTTTGTTTTGCAGGCGGAGACGTCCCGCGTCAGAACCAGTCGGAGGCTTCTTCCTCCAGCGCCTCGATGTAGAAGCTCACGGGACGGAACCCGTCGTTGCAGGACACCATGGCGCTTTTCTTGTTCTTCATCCACCCCTTATAGATATCGCTCCCGCCGTAGGCCAGCGTCATCACGAAGGGTGAGATGCTGGACCAGGCGCTGTCGCACATCCCCTCCGGCTGGCGCCAGCCGTCCGCGATGAACACCTGCCCCAGCTGCATATCGCAGGCATGCTCCAGCGGGTTTTCATACGCGGCGGACAGGTCCGGATAGGACGCCATGCGCATGACGGTGATCCTGATCTTTTTCATGATGCAGCACTCCTATCAGCTGTTGGAGCTGGCCATCACGTTGGAGATGAACAGGTCGTACATCTCCAGGCTCTCGGAGGACAGAGAGGACAGTGTGAAGAAATTCGCGCTCTCGGGGATGTCAAACGCCTTGAACAGCTCCTTGTACTCGTCGGTCAGGTAGGCGATGCAGGCCTCGTTCACCGGCACGCCGGGGTACTTCATGACATTGTCGGCGTAGTTCTTGGCGTCGTGGATATAGTTGATGAGCAGCTCAGCCTCCTCGGCCTTGGTGCTGGAGGCCGGAATGGCCAGCATCCACTCGCCTCTGGAGTACCAGCCATCGGGCAGGGTGATCAGCTCATAATTGCCATCGGGGTCCTCCTGCTTGACCAGCACATAGTCGGTGGTATAGGTAAAGGCCACGCTGCAGTCGCCGTTTTCCAGAGAGGTACGGGGCGCGCCGTTGTCATAGACCTTCACGTTGCTGTTGAACTGGCACAGCCAATCGAACACGGCGTCCAGATCCGCCTGGTTCTCGCTGTTGGGGTCAAAGCCATTCTCCGCCAGAGTGGTGGCCACGAACCGGCGGTCGATGTCTGTGGAGACGATCTGCCCCTTCAGGGCGGGGTCCGCCAGATCAGACCACTTGGTGATCTCGATGGGGCAGGTATCCTTGTTCACGATGATGGACATGGAGCCACACATGTAGGGAACGCTGTAATCCTCCTCGCCGGGGTAGTCATAGGTGTTGAATTCATCGTACAGGTTGGCCAGATTGGGGATCTTGCTCTTGTCGATCTTCTGCAGCAGGTTTTCCTGCAGCATCTGGTGTACCGTTTCCTGGCAGGGATTGATGATGTCGAAGTCGTCGCCGGTCTCCACGCGGGTGATGTTGTCCTCCTCATAGGACAGGTAGGTGACGTTCACCTGAATGCCGTACTCCTGTTCAAAGGCGGCCAGCACATCCTCGGACACATAGTCGGGGTAGACCAGAATGTTGATGGAATCGGCGTAGCCGGTGTCGCCGTCGGCGGCGGCATCCTGCTGGGTCTTCTGCTTCCCGCCGCAGGCGGTGAGGGAGGCCAGCACTCCCAGGGCCAGCAGCGCGGCCAAAAGTTTCTTCTTCATGTTTGTGAGTTCCTTTCTCCTAACTCTCTGTTTGTGTTTGATGGAATGGTTCTATTTTTGCGGCAGCGCGGTCCTGCCTGCCCTTCAGCAGCAGATAGACGGCAACTCCCAGAAAAATCAGGCCGGATATGATCGTCTCCAGAGCGTTGATCTCCGGTGAAATGCCCTTGCGGATGGAGTTGTAGATCTTCATGGGAAACGTGAGGCAGTTGGGTCCGGCCAGGAAGTCCGCCATGACCACGTCATCCAGCGTCAGCGCAAAGCTCAGCAGTGCGCCGGTGAAGATGCCCGGGGCGATAGACGGCAGCGTGATGCGGAAGAACGTCTCTACTCCGCTGGCGCCCAGATCCATGCTGGCCTCCTCCACCGAGCGGTCCAGTCCCAGAAAGCGGGTCCGCACCGTCAGGATCATATAGGGCAGCATCAAAATCACGTTTCCCAGCACCACGGCCCAGAAGCCCTTTTTCAGGCCCATGAGCACCAGCAGCGCCATCAGAGGCACCGCGAACACCACACCCGGGACGATCATGGGCAGGTACACCGAATAGGTCAGGGCGTTCCGTCCGAAAAAACGGTAGCGCGTCAGGCCCATGGCGCCCAGCGTGCCGATGATCACCACGATCAGCGTGGACAGCAGCGAGATCTTCAGCGAAAGGCCGAAGGACTGCCACAGCTGCGCGTCCCGGAACAGCTTGCCGTACCACTCGGTGGTGAAGCCCGTCCACCACTTGTTGCTGGGCTGCTGGTTGAAGGAATACACCACCATGATCACGGTGGGGATGTAGATAAAGGCGAACAGCAGCACCGCGTATATCACGCCCAGCTTATCGCCGATGCTCTTCTTTTTCACGCGGTTCATAGGCCCCCCTCCATCACATCGGCCCTGCTGACGCGGGCGTACAGATATACCAGGATCATGGTGCCCGCGATCAGGAACACCGACAGTGCGCTGCCCAGCGGCCAGTTGCGGGAGGACATGAACTGATCCTTGATGAGATTTCCGATCAGCAGCGTCTTGCTGCCGCCCAGCACGTCCGCCACGAAGTAGTTGCCGATGGACGGCACAAAGGAGATGATGGCCGCGGCGTACACACCGGGCATGGTCATGGGCAGCGTGATCCTGAAAAACGTTTTGACACGCCCCGCCCCCAGATCATAGGACGCCTCCAGCAGCGCCTTGTCCAGCCGCTCGATGGACGAGTACATGGGCAGCACCGCATAGGGGATGCAGACGTACACCAGCCCCAGCACCACGGCGCTTTCGCTGTACAGAAAATCGGCGCTCCACGTCATCCCCAGTCTGTCCAGGATACCGGTGAGGATGCCCTTCGTGTTGAACAGAGTGATGTAGCTGTACAGCCGGATCAGGCTGTTGGTAAAGTACGGGATCATCATCAGGATGATGAGGTTGGACGCCACGCGGCGGCTGCACCGCGACAGCATGTAGGCCATGGGGTAGGACACCAGCAGGATGATGACCGTGGACACCAGCGACATCCGCACACTGTTCCAGATAGCCACCAGATACGCCTTTTCAAACAGGGCCCTGTATCCGTTGAAGGATACCGTGAACTCCACGCCGCCATAGGACGGCCGCGTCATGATGCTCATCAGGCACACATACAGCAGTGGAAGCACCACCAGAAGCAGCGTCTCTGCGGCGTAGGGCCCTACGCTGGCCAGCACGGCCAGTCTCTTTTCTTTTTTCTTCATGACGCCGCCTACTTCCGCATGACCGTGCAGGCGGCGCTGTCCCAGTAGGGGTACAGCGTCTCACCGCAGGAGAAGCCGTCCGCGCCCGCCAGGCGGGAGAAGCGCAGCTCATGGCCGTCCGCATCCACGCCGATGGACTTGATGAGATTGCCGGTGCAGATGTTGTCCGTCACCGTGATCTGTATGCCGAAGCCGGATACCGGCTCCGCAGACACACAGACAGCCTCCGGCCGGACGCAGAGGTACACCGTCTCCCCCTCCGACACGTGAGCCGCCGCGCCCAGCACCTGCCCCATAGGCGTGGTGTAGACGCAGGTATCGCCCCGGACCGCCGCGGCGGTGGCCGGCAGGATGTTGGATTCGCCGATGAAATCCGCCACGAAGCGGGTGGCCGGTGCGTTGTAGATCTCGGAGGGCGTGCCGATCTGCTGGATCTCGCCGGCGCACATGACGGCGATGCGGTCGGACATGGTCATGGCCTCCTCCTGATCGTGGGTCACATAAATAAAGGTGATGCCCAGCTGCTTCTGCAGCCGCTTCAGCTCCAGCTGCATCTGCTTGCGCAGCTTCAGATCCAGCGCCCCCAGCGGCTCGTCCAGCAGCAGCACCTTCGGCCCGTTCACCAGCGCTCGGGCAATGGCCACGCGCTGGCACTGGCCGCCCGACATCTGGCTGACCCGCCGCTTTTCGAAGCCCTCCAGCTGCACGGTGCGCAGCGCCTGCGTCACCTTTTCCCGTATCTCCGCCTTGGGCAGCCGCTTCACTGTCAGTCCGTAGGCCACGTTGTCATAGACATTCATCAGCGGGAACAGCGCGTAGCTCTGAAACACCGTGTTGACTGCCCGCTTGTAGGGCGGCAGCGCGGTGACCTCCTGTCCGTCGATGGTGATGTGTCCGCTGTCTGCCTCCTCAAACCCCGCGATCATCCGCAGTGTGGTGGTCTTACCGCAGCCGGAGGGCCCCAGCAGCGTCAGGAACTCCCCCTGATGAACCTGCATGTCCACGCCCTTGACCACCTCCACGTGGTCAAAGCTCTTGCGCAGGCCCGCGATCTCGATGATATTCTCTCCCATGCCCGCTCACCGCCTTTGTATACTTGGAGAATAAATATTCTTTATATTCAAATTTATGTGGATGATTATACACCCTTCTTCAAATTTGTAAAGAGGAAATCCGCTATTTTAATGCTTTTGTAACTGTGCACAAATTGCATATATATCCGTGGAAAATATCTGGCATGCCTGCACATTCCCCGCCCCGCCGCTTTTCAGGAGCAGGGGCAGGCAGCGGCTTTCATCACCTGCGCTTATACATCACATATAAAATCTATACTTCCCTTACCCTGCCGCGGCGTGTATAATGGACTGTCGTTTGAAAAAACGTATCGAAAAACACACGAAAACACGCAGAACAGGAGGGTATACAGACATGGCAAATTGTGCGATCGTAGGCATCAACTGGGGTGACGAAGGAAAAGGCCGGATGGTGGACTACCTGACGGGACAGTACGATGTGGTGGTACGGTATCAGGGAGGCGGCAACGCCGGACACACCGTCATCAACGATATGGGCAAATTTGCCCTGCACCTGCTGCCCTCCGGCATCTTCCGCGCCGGTGTGATGAACATTCTGGGCAACGGCGTGGCGCTGGACTGTGAGAATCTGGTGTCGGAGATGGAGTCCATCCGCGCGGCGGGCGTCGGCATCTCGCCGGAAAACCTGCTGGTCAGCCACCGTGCGTCGCTGCTGCTGCCGTGGCATCGGGAGCTGGACGCGCTGGAGGAGGCGCGGCTGAAGGACAAGCAATATGGCTCCACCAAGCAGGGTATCGCGCCGTTCTACTCTGATAAATACCAGAAAAAGACCATTCAGGCAGGTGAGCTGCTGTATCCGGAGCACCTGAAGGCCCACCTTCAGGATCTGCTGGAATGGAAGAACCTGATCCTGCAGAAGGTCTACGGCGCCAAGGGCTATACCATGGAGGAGATGACCGCCTGGCTGGACACCTACGCCCAGCAGGTGCGTCCCTATGTGGCGGACACAGGCCGCTATCTGCGGCAGGCCCAGGCGGAGGGCAAGTCCATCCTGTTTGAGGGCCAGCTGGGTGCGCTGCGTGACCTGGACTACGGCATCTACCCCTATACCACGTCCTCCAACACCATCGCCGCTTACGGCCCCATTGGCGCGGGGCTGCCTACCGCCAAAATCGATGAGGTGGTAGGCGTGGTGAAAGCCTACTCCTCCTGCGTGGGCGAGGGCCCGTTCACCTGCGAGTGGTTCGGCCCCGAGGCAGATGAGCTGCGTCAGGCCGGCGCGGAGTTCGGTGCCAAGACCGGACGCCCCCGCCGCGTGGGCCCCATCGATTTGGTAGGCACCCGCTACGGCGTGGAGGTACAGGGCGCCACCAACATCGCTCTGACCAAGCTGGACATCCTCAGCTATATGAAGGAGATCCCCGTCTGCGCCGCCTATGAGATCGACGGGGAGATCACCCGTGAGTTCCCCTTCCCCTCTGTGCTGGCGAAGGCCAAGCCCGTGATGGAGTACCGCCCCGGCTGGTGCTGCGACATCTCCGGTGTGCGGACCTGGGAGGACATGCCTGCGGCGGCCCGGGACTATGTGGAATATGTGGAGCAGGCCATCGGCTGCCATATCGGCTACGTCTCCGTGGGCGCCGAGCGGGAGAGCCTGATCGTCAGATAAAATAAGGAGGGATACCATGGCCCATGACACCTACCAGTCCCCTCTGGCGTCCCGCTACGCCTCGGACTATATGCTGCGGCTGTTCTCGGACGACAGCCGCTACCAGACCTGGCGGCGGCTGTGGGCGGCGCTGGCCCGCGTGCAGCACGAGCTGGGGCTCCCCATCACAGAGGCGCAGGCCGCGGAGCTGGAGGCCCACATCACCGACATCGACTACGATATCGCCGCCCAGCGGGAGCGGGAGGTGCGCCACGACGTGATGGCCCACGTGTACGCCTACGGCAAGGCGGCCCCATCGGCGGCGGGCATCATCCATCTGGGCGCCACCAGCTGCTACGTCACGGATAACGCCGACCTGATCCTGTACCGGGACGGACTGGTCTATCTGCGGAGACAGCTGCTGGCGGTGCTGGCGAATCTGGCGGCCTTCGCGGAAAAATACGCCGCCACGCCGACATTGGGCTACACCCACTATCAGCCGGCGCAGCCCGTCACCGTGGGCAAGCGGGCCACGCTGTGGATGCAGGACCTGCTGGCGGACGTGGAGGAGCTGGACCACGTGCTGTCCACGCTGAAATTCCTGGGCTGCCGCGGCACCACGGGCACCGAGGCCAGCTTTATGGACCTGTTTGACGGCGGCGAGGCCAAGATCGATGAGATGAACCGCCGTCTGGCCGCCAGCTTCGGCTTCAAAGAGTGCTTTCCGGTGTGCGGCCAGACCTATCCCCGTAAGGTGGACAGCCGCATCCTCTCCTGTCTCAGCGGTATCGCCCAGAGCGCCTACCGCATGGCCAATGACATCCGCCTGCTGCAGCACGACCGCCAGCTGGAGGAGCCCTTTGAAGCGGACCAGATCGGCTCGTCGGCCATGGCGTATAAGCGCAATCCCATGCGCTGTGAGCGCATATGCTCCCTGAGCCGCTATCTGATGGCCGATGCCATGAACGCGCCCATGACCGCCAGCGTGCAGTGGATGGAGCGGACGCTGGACGATTCCGCCAACCGCCGCATCGCGCTGCCGGAGGGCTTCCTGTGCGCCGACGCGGTACTGCGCCTGTGCCAGAACGTAACGGCGGGTCTGCACGTCAACGGGGCCATCGTGGACCGCACCCTGCGGGAGTACCTGCCGTTTCTGGCCACGGAGGACCTGATGATGGAGGCTGTAAAGCGCGGCGGCGACCGCCAGCAGCTGCACGAGATCATCCGGCGGCACTCCATGGCCGCCACGGCCCGCATGAAGGAGGGCCTGCCCTGCGATCTGCTGGACCGTCTGGCGGGGGATCCTGCCTTCGGCCTGAGCCGCGGGGAGCTGGAGCAGCTGATGGAGCCGCAGCGCTACATCGGACGCTGCCCCCAGCAGGTGCGGCAGTTTCTGGATGCCTGTGCGCCGCTGCTGCGTCAGGCGCAGGGCGCCGATGGAGACATCCGCGTGTGAGGCCGTACAGCTTCTGAATTACGAAAAGGAGCGCAGCACGGGTGCCGCGGCCGAGAGCGGGACGGGGCGATAAATGCCTGCGGGATACGCTTATCTTCATGGAACGCACATCAGAAAAAAGCTGCAAAATCACCTTGCCGGTGATTTTGCAGCTTTCTTTGTCTTCTGTTATCTTTTTATCCTATTACGGAAAATGGGCGCACGCTCCGGCCGATCGGCATCGGCCGGTTTTGCAGCCTTACAGCTCATCTGCCGCCGGAGAATTCTCGGGGAAAAAGAGGGCCGGATCGATCCGGTCATTCGCAGCGTCCTTGTTTGATGAATTTCGCTACGTTGGCATCGGCGCCCGCCTTGTCGATCTTGCACACCACCACTGCGGAGGGATCCACCTCCTCATAAGAGGTCGCCGGACGCCCCTTCATCTGCTGCATGGTGCCGAAGCCGCCCTCCATGGCCACCGTATAGACCACCCTGCGGGTGGGCAGGCCCGCCGCCCGCAGAAGCTTCGCTTCAGCGGCCTCCAGATAGTAGGGGTAGTAGAACTTTCTGATCTGCAGCACAGATACCTCCTTGGGAACATGTCCGAGCTTATTGAAGAAGGAACTGTCAGATTATTCAACAGAGGAGTCCTCAGACTCAACATTCGCGGCAACGGGCTTGCGGCTCTTACGGATCGCAGAAACGATCGGCAGCAGCAGGCTCAGAATGCCGGCGCAGGGTGGCCCCGGAACAGTTGGCCTTCAAGATCTGCCGGCTACAGCGGGAAGAGCCGGAGCTTTACGGAAAAATCAAGGCGTTCCTGTCTCTCAAGGACTTTGTCAATTGCAAGCTGACCGGGATCTCCGCCATTGACCACACCACAGCCAGTTACTCTTTGCTCTATGATGTGGAAAAGCGCTGACTTCCTGCTGTAACTTTATGTTTTCTTTTGCTTAATCATAGAAAGAGGAACACGGAATAATCCGGTGTCCCTCTTTCTATTTACAGGATCGGAGAAGCAGCGGTTCGCTGTCGGGCATTTTTCCCTTCGGATACGCATAGGCTGGACACCAGAAAGGATGGGGATCGTATGAAAGAGAAACGGGTGCGGATCTTCCTGCTGCGGCGGTGGTACATGGTAGGCGGCGCCGCGCTGGCTATGGCGGCGGTCATCTTCTACGTGGTGAATTACCCTGTCTCCGTCAGCACGGCGGCCAGCTCCCGCCAGCTGCCTATCTACTCGGTGGAGCGGAACCAGAAGGTGTGCGCCATCAGCTTCGACGCCGCGTGGGGTGAGGAAAAAGTGCGCAATCCTGAGGCACCTTTCAGGCGCACCGAATATATGAAAAGAGGTGCGTGAAGGGAAATGCCCTTCATGCACCTCTTGCATTATATTATGCTTCGTTTCTCGAATTCAGCTCATAGGTACACAGATAGAACAGGAACGAGGTCATCTGATAACGGTTGATGCGGGTGTCATAGGCTGCCAGCAGCTCACCCATCTCGCTGTCGCGGGTGGTGATGTCCGTCTGGTCGCACCACAGCATGGCCTTGACGACCTCACCGCTGAGCCGGGGATTTTCCCGCATGGTCTGCCGCGCCAGCTCCTGATCTACACGGGTGTCAATGCCGGACATGGCGGCGTAGCGATAGATCAGCAGACAGGCCGTCTGATAATCCATGTCGTCGTCATAGGCCGTATGCAGATCGCCCTGACGGAGCAGCCCCGCTTGATACGCCCAGCACACGGCGTCGTAGTAGGGGCAGGCGGAGCCGTTGAATTCCTCGGTTTCATAATCAGGCGGCAAGGCGGTGTTGTCCGTCTCCGGCCTTTGGGAGATGCGGTACAGCACATCCACGAATTCGCCCACCTTTGCCGTGGTCTTCCCGCCGAAGGTGTCCGGCGTCGCCGGGTCGATATACCCGTTGCGGTACATATAGAGGACGCTGGCCTGGTTGAAAATGCCCGTGATGTCCGTAAACACCACCGTATCCTCCAGCGTGCCGCCGCTGGACGCCTTGCCGAAAACATGGGCGTAGTAGTCACTGTTGACGATGTTGCTGGACATCTGGAACTTATTGTCCACATACAGCCGGTAGGCTTCCAGCTGTTCGTCAGAGATGACGATGCTCTCGTCAGCGGGGATCACCGTCTCCGTACCGGCATCATAGCGGAAGGATTTCGTCAGGAAGGACTTGTCCGACAGCACCGCTATGTGTACGCCGTTGGACAGCGCGTCGGTGCCCGCCAGCAGCCGGGAGTCGTAGTCCACGCCGAACAGGTTCAACAGCGTGGGCAGGATATCCGCCGTGGAGCAGTACTCGTCCACCACGATGTTCTCGGACAGGCCGGGCACATAGCAGATGAAGCTGTTGCGGTACTTCTCAAAGGTAAGATCCATCTCCCGCCCTGCCAGCTCGTTGTACTCGTCCTCCGTCAGGCCGTAGGGATAGTGGTCATTGGTCAGTACGATGCAGGTCTTATCGGCCACGCCCGCCTGCTCCAGCCGCTGCATCAGGTAGGTCAGCGCGTTTTCCAGCTCCAGATTGCAGGCGATATACGCCTTCACCGGCTCGGAATAGGGCAGATCCTTCACCGCGTCGTGGTTCTTGGCGCTCATGGCGTTGTCCCAGTTGTACTGATAGTGGCCGCTGAAGGTCATGTAATAGGCGTGGAAGGGCTCCCTGCTGCTGAGGTAGTCGTCCACGGAGGCCTCCATCATCTCCAGATCGGAGGAGGGCCAGTCGATCTTTATATCCAGCCCGGAGTCCGCCGCCTTGAATGTATAGCCCATGTTGGCGTGGGTGATGTTCCGGTTGTAGAAATCGCCGATATAGTCGTGATAGCCCCAGGTCTGGTAGCCCTTTTCCTTCAGGGCGTTACCCAGGCAGAAGGGCAGATAGTTGGTGCCCGCCACGTTGAAGCTGGAATCCGTCTTGGTGCGGGACATATCCGGGTAAAGCCCCATGCACATGGTGTACTCGCCGTTGGTGGTGACGGATTGGAACGTGCCGTAGTAATTATCGAAGATAATGCCCGTGTGGGACAGCTTGTACAGGGTGGGCGTCAGCTCCTCGCTGATGAACCAGGGGCAGAAGCTCTCGGCACAGATGGTGATCAGGTTGTAGTCCTGCAAAAGCCCGGTGTAGTTGTTCTTCCGGGTGGGGACCACCTGCGCCAAGTATTCGTCCGTGGTTTTGCGCATGGCATCATCCGTGGACTCCGCCAGCTTCGTGAAGTCGATGCGCTCGATCACATTGTAGGAATTGCTGCTGTAGAGCCGTCTGGTGTCTGTACCCAGCGAGGACGGCGTGATGATAACGCTGCCGCTGCTGCCAAAGACCATGTAGCGAAGCTCCTGCACGGTGGTGGCCAGCATGCCCACGCTCTTATAGCTGCTGTCGGTAGAGGTGTTCACATTGGTGAAGGTTTTGTAGACGGAGAACGATTTACCCCGCCCGGCGTACATAATGCCCATCGTAGCCAGCAGCAGCGTCAGCAGGATACCCAGCGTCGCCAGCGCCTGCCTCCACTTGAGCCGCACAGTCAGCACCCGGAGCTTGCGCAGAGCAAGGCAGAGGATCGTCACGATCAGCGGCACCAGCAGCAGAAGGATGGGCGCGATGTTCTTGCCGATGCTATACAGGATCTGCGAGTCGAAATTGGTGATGACGTTCCCGCCCATGCTCACCTGACTGATGGGCATGAAGTTGCCGAAAATGGCGTGGTACATCAGTTGCACCTCGGCAAACAGCACCTGCACGGCGACCAGAAGCACGCCCACGATCTGTCGGGCGATCTTGGGCAGGTGCGTGGTCAGCAGCGTGCAGACCGTTCCACCCAGCAGTCCGAACAGCACCAGATAGACCGCCCGCCTGTCCAGCGAGCGATAGACGCACAGGTGCAGGCACAGCTCCACATAGACGCTGGCGCCGCAGAACAGCAGCAGGCTGCGGAGCCATTCCTGCCACAGGCCGCGGCGCGGGGCTCGCACCGCAGCAGATGTCTCATGGGGTGCCTGGGGTTGATTCGCTATCTCATTGGGTTTTGTCTTCAGCATATATGTCTCCTGCCGCAGGTCTCCCTCAGGGGAAGGCCTGCGAAATCTGTCAAAATATTGGCGCGGGGCATATCATACTGTAAATGTAGAGAAATTGCAATGATTTCTGTAAAAATTAAAGAAAGGTTCACAGTCGCTCCCGTCGTTTTGAGCCGAAAATTTAACAAAATCTGCATAGCCGAAACGCGAAAACCGTGCTATACTGTACGCGCAATTGGGAACGCAGTCGATTTTAGGAGGTGAGTCCTGTGACAGAAACCGGTTTCCATCTGAAACGCCATCTGACGTCCTTCCAGATCATGATCCTCGGCTTTGCCGGTGTGATCCTGCTGGGTGCGCTGGTACTGATGCTGCCGATCTCGGCGGCAGGGCGGGTGTGGACGCCGTTTCACGAGGCGTTGTTTACCTCCACCTCCGCCGTCTGCGTAACGGGCCTGGTGGTGCAGGACACCGGCAGCTACTGGTCAGCGTTCGGGCAGGCCATCATCCTGCTGCTGATCCAGATCGGCGGCTTAGGCGTCATCACGGCGGCGGTAACGTTTTTGATGCTCTCCGGCAAGAATATCTCGCTGAAGGAGCGCAGTGCCATGCAGGATGCCATTTCCGCTCCGGTGGTGGGCGGCATCGTGCGCCTGACGCGGTTTATTCTCAAGGGAACGTTCCTTGTGGAATTGGTCGGCGCTCTTGCGCTGCTGCCGGCGTTCTGCCGGGACTATGGACTGCGGGGCGTGTGGATGGCGGTGTTTCACTCCGTTTCCGCCTTTTGCAACGCGGGGTTCGATATTCTGGGGCGGGCGGATGCCCTCTACCCTTCCCTGACGGCGTACATGGCCGACCCGCTGGTCAATATCGTCATCATGCTGCTGATCGTCGTGGGCGGTATCGGTTTTCTGACATGGGACGATGTCTGCACCCACCGGCTGCACCTGCGGCGGTACCGGATGCAGAGCAAGGTCATTCTGAGCGCAACCGTCATCCTGATCGCGCTTCCGGCATTGCTCTTCTTCCTGACGGACTTTGCAGAGCTTCCCGCGGGACAGCGCGTTCTGGCGTCGCTCTTTCAGGCGGTCACGCCGCGAACGGCAGGCTACAACACCGCTGACCTGACGAAAATGAGCGACACCTCACAGGCGGTCACGATTTTGCTGATGCTGACCGGCGGCGCGCCCGGCTCCACGGCGGGCGGCATGAAGGTAACGACGCTGGCTGTGCTGGCCGCCAACGCGGTCGCCGCTTTCCGCAGGCGGGAGGATCCGCAGCTTTTCAAGCGCAGACTGGAGCCCTCCGCTGTGCGGAACGCCGCCGCCATCCTGCTGTTGTATCTGGGACTGACCTTCGCGGGCGCGGCGGTCATCAGTGCGGCGGAGGGACTGCCGCTGGGTGCCTGTCTCTATGAAACGGCATCCGCTGCCGGGACGGTAGGGCTGACACTGGGGCTGACGCCGCAGCTGGGTACGCTGTCGCAGGGCATTCTCATTCTGCTGATGTTCTTCGGGCGTGTCGGGGGACTGACCCTGATCTACGCCGCATTCTCCGGGCATGATCTGACCTATGCCCGGTACCCGAAGGAAATGATCACCGTAGGCTGAAAGGAGCGCACGATGAAAAACGTATTATTGATCGGACTTGGCCGCTTCGGGCGGCACCTTGCCATGCAGCTGAGCGAGCTGGGGCATCAGGTGATGGCGGTGGACCGGGACGAGGAGCGCGTCAACGAGTGTATGCCCTTTGTCACCAACGCACAGATCGGTGACAGCACCCGCGTGGATTTTCTGCGCTCGCTGGGCGTTGGAAACTATGATGTCTGCTACGTTACCATCAGCGGAGACTTCCAGAACTCGCTGGAAACGACGTCCCTGCTCAAGGAGCTGGGGGCGAAATATGTGGTGTCCCGCGCGGAGCGTGACGTGCAGGCAAAATTTCTGCTGCGCAACGGCGCGGACGCGGTGACATACCCGGAAAAGCAGCTGGCGAAGTGGGCGGCCATCCGGTACACCGCCAACCACATCTTCGATTACATAGAGTTGGACGAGAAGCACGCCATTATCGAGGTCGCCGTCCCGGACAGCTGGCAGGGTCACAGCATCGGTGAGCTGGACATCCGCCGAAAGTACGGCGTCAATATCCTCGGCGTGAAGCAGAACGGCAAAACCGATGTGACCATCTCGCCGGAAACCGTGCTGGACAGCGGCCTGACGCTGCTGGTGCTGGGTGAGTATACGGCGCTGAAAAAGTGCTTCCGGCTGTAAGGCCGCGTCTGCCGGCGCTTGTGCGGTTGCAGGCGGCTCGCCGGGGTATGTTACGCTGCCAAGCGCATTGAGGCTGCCGGAGCGGATTTCCTCCTGATTTGCACGAATACGATTCACAAGGTCGCCCCGCAGATTGCGTCCATGATACGGATCGCAGACATCGACGGTACAATAGCCTGTGAATCCGTTTGATTTGTCATCATGATTTTGACACCGTGTAGGATATTTTACATCCTGCACGGTGTTTTGTTTTCCTATCAATTCGAATAGGAGGCAGTCCTTATGTCCAACCGACAAACATACGGTTTCCGTAACGCGCATACGATGGACTATTCTCAAAGAGGAGGTCTGTTTATGCCAACCGTTCAGCAAGCACCCACTCCGGCAATCACCGTCACTCGCAATTTTCTCGGCCAACAGACGGCAGAGGCGCTGCTGTTGGAATTGATCCGCGCCCACACACAGGCGGCATAAAGTCTGCGGGCAGTCCACGGAAAGGAGGGAGCTTATGGAGAAGCCGCCACTGCCTACCGCACTGTACTGCCGCCTTTCCCGGGAGGACGGAGACCGCATGGAGAGCGATTCCATCGGCAACCAGCGGAAGCTGCTGGAATCGTATATCGAAAATCATTCCGAGTTGGTAACGGCGGAATGCTATGCCGACGATGGCTATACCGGCACGAATTTCCAGCGCCCCGCCTTTCAGCGGATGCTGCGGGACATAGAGAGCGGGCGCATCCGCTGTGTGCTGGTAAAGGATCTGTCCCGCTTTGGGCGTGATTACATCGAAACAGGCCGCTATCTGGAACGCTGGCTGCCGGAGCACGGTGTGCGGTTTATCGCCGTCACGGACAACATCGACAGTGTCCGCGGCGCCTACGACATGATGATGCCGCTGAAGAATCTGTTTAATACCCAGTATGCACGCGACATCTCCCGAAAGGTCAAAAGCTCCCTCCACGCCAAGCAGCAGCGGGGCGAGTTTATCGGGGCCTTTGCCAGCTACGGGTACTGTAAGGACCCGCAGGATCATAACCGTCTTGTTATCGATCCGCCTGCGGCGGAGGTGGTGCGGCGCATCTTTACCCTGTTTGAAAACGGAATGGGTAAGATCCGCATTGCCAAGCAGCTGAACGAGGAGGGTATTCCCTGCCCCAGTGAGTACAAGCGGCTCACCGGTGAAAAATACCGCAACAACCACCGATTGGAGTCTACCACCTACTGGACGTATGCCACTATCCACCGCATCTTGCAAAACGAGATGTACATTGGAAATATGGAACAGGGACGGGACGACCGCCTGCAGATGCACGGAAAAGCCAAGCGGAAGGATCGCTCCCAGTGGACGGTGGTATCCGACACACACCAGCCGATCATCGAAAAAGATCAGTGGCAGCGGGTACAAGCTCTGTTGAACGCCAACGCCCGCACGCCGGATTTTCAACAGAATGTCAGTCCCTTTGCGGGCTTTCTCAAGTGCGGCGACTGTGGACGAGCCATGGTCAAGACCACCTGGGGCGGCAAAACCTTCTACACCTGCGGCTCGTATAAGCGCTACGGCGCATCCGTGTGCAGCAAGCACTATATCGCCCACGATGTGGTGGCGAAGGTGGTTCTGGATGATTTGAACCGGCTCATGGCCGCCGTGGAAAACCTCCGTCAGTTGGCACAGCAAGGCGCGGCGCAGCGCCTCTCCTCAAATGGCGACCCGCCGCAGAAGCTGGAGGCAGCCTTACAGCGCATTCAGCGCCGCCGCCAGAGCGCCTATGAGGACTATCAGGACGCGCTGATCTCCAAGGAGGACTTCCTCCGCTACCGCGCCGATTATGACGCACAGGAGCAGGCGCTGCAAGCCCAGTTGGACAAGCTGCGCGGCGCAGCACAGGACGATCCGCTATGTCTGCCGTGGGTAAAGGAACTGCTGGCGTCGGGACAGCTGGCGGAGCTGGATCGCCCCACAGTCGCCGCCGCCATCCGGGAAATTCGCGTCTACGAGGGAAACCGCATGGAGATCGACTATCTGCTCCCGGAATCCTATCGAGCACTGCTGGAGAGGTAACGATATGCGCTCTATATTAAAATGCAAAAAAGAGGAGGAGCTTTTGCGGCGGGGCGTGCCTGCGGATCATATCATCTGCAGGCGGTACACCGAGATGGACATTCCCGAAAACATCACCGCTACCCCAAATATGTTGTCACCCTGAATGACATGGATGCGAGGATTGAAAACGGCATTAAGATCGTGCATCTTCAGGATTTCCTGCTGGCAGAAATGTGGTAAACATCCATTCTGGTTTCCCGACTAAAATCACAAAACAAATATCGGCAATTGCTTGTCCCGCAACGTTTTTTGCCATAACCAGCTATCAAAAAAGTTTTCACCTTTTGAACCAAGTTTTGTTGCAGATAGGACGCATTTATGCTATCATAAAAGCACAATAAAGAAGTGCGACAGTTCTCCGTGAACTGCCGCACTTTTGCATCACCGTGGGGCAACGAGGATACCCAGACCCTCATCAACATTCTGGAGAAGTACCATGTCAAAACCACATTCTTCGTGGTGGGCGACTGGGCGGAAAAGTACCCTGAGTCGGTGAAGGAGCTGCACGATGCAGGGCACGAGGTGATGAGTCACTCCAACCACCACGACCACTACAACAGCCTGTCGGCAGAGCAGATCACAGCGGACATCACCGCCAGCAATGAGCGCATCAGCGCCGTCACCGGCGTGACGCCCACGCTGATCCGCTGCCCCTACGGCGAGTATGATGACCACGTCATCGCCGCCATCCGCGCTATGGGTATGGAGCCCATCCAGTGGGATGTGGAGCAACCGGAAATGACTTAAAGCCGTTGTGCTGCAAGCCTCTGCGGGGTTGGCAGTAGTGCGCATCAGCCAAAAAATTGACCTGTAATCAGGGAGTTTCGGGGCCGATTCAGGCGCGGGAGAGGTCAAATTTGAGGGTGTATGCGCAAAGTGCCAGCATCGCGCAATGCCGGCTGTCCCACCGAAAAAAGCACTTACAAGGCAACGAAGCCGCCCGATTTCAAATCGGGCGGCTTTCCTGTTGCAGATACGCATAATCGACGCCTGCGTAGGCTAAAATATACGTACATCGTATTTTGGCCTGAAACCGGTTGATTTTCTTTTACTCTTAGGCTATAATAAAGGTGCATCGCATTTTAGCCCAAAGGAGGCGGAACAATGTATATTGAGAGACAGCTGGAAAAGAAGTTCGCAGCCGTAAGCGAGGAATATGCCTGCGTGCTGCTGACCGGCCCGCGTCAGGTCGGAAAATCCACCATGCTGCGGCATCTGATGGAGGGGACGGCACGTGCCGAGGTTTCGCTGGACAATCTGGAGGAGCGCAGACTTGCCAAAACCGATCCTGCAATGTTCTTGAAGCTGCATCCCGCACCGGTTCTGATTGATGAGGTTCAATATGCACCGGAGCTATTTTCGTATATCAAGATCGCCGTGGATAACGGCGCCGCCCCCGGCTCCTATTGGCTGACCGGCTCACAGGCTTATCGCCTGATGGAACTTGCGCAGGAATCCCTGGCCGGAAGAACCGCAATTCTTCACATGTCCGCGCTGTCACAGTCGGAGCTTTGCGGCGCGGTGGAGGTTTCGCCCTTTTCGCTGGAGCTTGACGAATTGCAGAAGCGCAAAGCCTTGCTTTCCCCCGCCACGCCGAACGAGATATACCAAAGGATTTGGGATGGCGCACTTCCCGGCCACAGGAGCGGCAAGTATAAAGACCGCGACGTCTTTTACAGCAGCTATATTCAGACCTATATCGACCGCGATGTGACCACCGACATTCCCGGCGTGGATAAGGTGATGTTTGCGGACTTCATTCGTGCTGCCGCCTGTAGAAGCGGCCAGATGCTGAACCTGCATGACATCGCCGGAGATGTGGGCGTCAGTGACGATACCGCAAAGCGCTGGATGAAGGAGCTTGAAAAATCGGGGATCGTATTCTTCCTGCACCCCTACTCCAACAATCTGCTGAAGCGGACGGTCAAAACGCCGAAGATGTATTTCTTCGATACAGGTCTTGTCTGCTATCTGACTCGGTACTCAAGCCCTGAAATTCTGATGAACGGTGCGATAAACGGAGCTATCTTGGAAAACTATGTTGTGTCGGAAATTATGAAAACCTACAGCAACAGTGCCAAGGATTGCCTGCTGCATTATTACCGGGACAAGAACAGTAACGAGATCGATCTGATTATGGAGAGCGACGGTCAGCTGCATCCCATCGAAATCAAAAAAAGCATCAATCCGCCGACACAAATTACAGGTGCATTCAAGCTGCTTGACAAGGCCTCCGTACCGAGAGGAACAGGTGCGATCATCTGCCTGCGGGAGACATTAAGCGCAATCGACAGCAGCACATATATCGTCCCCGTGTGGATGATCTGATTTCGTTGCAGTGGACGGGCAGTAATACGAAAGACAGCATGGGGTTTCCGTGCCGTCTGCGTCAGGTCGCTTTGATTTTTTTGAGGTAGGCCGCGGAATCATCCAAAGATCTCTTCTTGTAAGCGATAACCCAGACCGTCCCGATGGCGGTATGGGTTATTACTTATCTTCATGAGATTATGGCAGCACCAAGGAAAATTGCTTGAGGATAGAGCAAGGGGCTCTATTTTATTATCTGCTGTATTCTTTTCCTTCCGACGACCGCTGCGCCAATGGCCGTGCTGCTGACAAGCAGCAGGGCGACCCACAAAACAAGATTGCTTGTGTCGCCGGCCTTCGGAGACTTGATGGTATCATCCTCCGCGGTGTTGCTGCCCTTGCCGGTGCTGCCAGTATTACCGCTATTCCATGGCCTATGCTGCCGCCGCTGGGGAGCTTCATGATCTCGGTGTTTTCGCTGCGCTTGAATCCGCAAACGGAGCATTCCTCATGTTTCAAGCCGTATGGCACAACAATCAAAGCCGGGCAAACAAGGCAGCAAGAATCACGGAATAAGACAACTGTCGCGCTGTTTATTTCGCCGCGCTATACCAGCTGATTGGTGGATGATTTTCGTGCACCATGAAAATACGGAAAACTTTTGGGGGAAAATAACGATTAAACATACGGAAACAAGAACATGGTTGTCATGTAAACCAAGGCCATGTTCCTGTTTCTTAATAAATATGCAGGCTAATCTAGTTTCTATATATAGGGGTGTTAATATGTATGAGTTCGCGTTCCTCAGTCAAGATACTCTCGTCAAACTTGTCCTTGAACTCTTGAAGGTTTGATTGAAAATCAGCAGAATGATAGAAATTAGCAATAATGAAAGAAATAAACTGATACGGCGTTAATGCAGAAGAAACAGGTATCCGACAATTCTTGTACTGCCCGAGCGTTAAATGAGAAGCCGGATGCTCAAGAGGACAGCGGACAATATCGTCAAAGTCAAATCGAATTGGAACAGTGACTATCCGCCGATCCAGAATATCAACATATAATTCATCCTCTGCGTATAATTCTGGTTCGTTTTGAAATGCAATCAAGTCTGGAGCAGGGAAATAAGATAATCGATGTGCAACAATTCGGTCATTGGAAAATCTATATAATAACGTTAAAAGAGCCCCGTCAATCATTTTAATGTTATATACTTTCTTCTCCAATGCCGCCTGATACATCTCAGCATATGTTATGCTTTTTAAAAAAATAGAGTAATCTTTGTTGGCAACACCGATTTCTGTCACATTGTGCGGAAGAGTTATCATGGATGGAAAATTTTGTGCATCACAAAGTCCAGATTCAATTACCCCTGTTGTAAGTGCTGTCACCTGGCTGTAAATGTCTCGCGGTTTAAGCATATCATCCTCACTTTTCACCCAAGAGCATACGGAGTTTAGCTACCTGCTCCTCTCCCAAATCTTCAAGGAAAATCTGCCCACTTTCCAGGTCAGCTATCAACCCTGCCATGTTTGTTTGGCTATTTCGAACGCGCTTTTTCTCTGCTTCGCTCATATCACGATTAACAACGTTCATATGATTGCGTTGGCTTTGTGTTGGATAAGTGAAATCAAGCGTGAATCCATGAGCTTTGACCTGTTCGTATTCGGAAATAAGGCCATCCATATTTTCCCCAACGCCAAGGACACGAACCCAAGCTTTACTTCTTGTGATTGCTGTAAATAATTGATTCCTTAGTTTGGCAAGATCAAACGGCGAGTCAAAACAGACTTGCGAATTTACAACATACACCATCGCAGCTTCGTTTCCTTTCGCACGATATATTCCAGTAAAGGCAACAGAATTATTGCCATCTGCGAAAAAGACATCTGGGGCTGTATCGACACCTGCAGTGTGCGAAGCTATGCCTTCTTGAAATAGTAATGCTCTGATTGGCGCCACTATTTTTTTTGTTGTCAATGGATTAGGATTAATGACAATAATGTCATCGGGCCTTAATTCATCGTTTTCGAGGTTTTTCTTTATCTCGCTCGCAACCCACCTATCTTGTGCCTCTTGTGTTTCAAATGACTTAAAAATAATCAAATCATCAATATCAGAATGCTGCTCTAGAAACTCTGGGCTTGACATAGACGTTCTCTGCAAAACAACTCGGTGTCCATCTTCTAGACGACCATCAGCCACTTCATACCCTATGTCATTCCATAAGCTACTTTGGTCAAACATCTGAACCAATCCAGACGCTCCTTGTGTTTCTGGCTTTCTATAGATTCCAAAACCAAGAGCATGTGCAGTAACCAAGGCAGGCCGAGAATTCCTGTAGCACTTTTCCAAGATAATATCTTGCTGGGGGCGTCCTTCTTCAAACGGAGCAAATTTGACTCGTGGGGAACCATCAGGAGCTGTTCCAAATATTATTTCCGGAGAAGGTAACGATTGCGATCTGAGATTTTGCAATTCGTCATAAGCATAAACCAATCTTTTTGGCTTATTGAGCATTTCATAGCAAAGTCTTAGAAATGCAGGAGAAAAGTCTTGAGCTTCATCAACGAGAATCACATCATACAACGGCTCAACGGATTTTGCTTCGTGTAATGCCTTTTCACAGATCTCACCAAATGGATCTATTCGTCCATATTTATCACGAGCCGTCATAAAATCACAATATTCGACATTGTTAGCTTCGCAAAAGGTATAGTAGATACCCTTTCGTTCACCGCCACCAGGTGCGCCCCATGCATGAATAATGCTTATATTCTCCCAGTCGGGTTCGTCACTAGTTTGCTCAATATAAAACGTATTGATTAATTGTCTAAGCTGTCCTTTTAGGGATCGTGTATTAAATGTTACTGCAATTTTCCATTCTGGATGCTGTGCATGTAGATACGCAGCCTTTAAAGCTAATACAATGGTTTTTCCGGAGCCTGCCAATCCACGAATGCGTTGTACTCCATCTACCGTTTCGATAACAGCTCTACTCTGTTGATTATCCAAATTAGCTATTGAGTCCTCGAGAGAACGAATTTTTGCCCCACGCGATTTTGGATCCACTATTTCTCTTTTCTTTTTGCCTTTTCTAATGGAGGAGATTGCTTGCAGAACTGATACCACTTTAGAATAATGTGAATTATCAGTCCAGGTACATTGTGATAAATTGCTTTCTAATTCATACGCATTAACACAAAGGGGATAATCATCATCATGCTCAGGGCAACGGGCTAGTCCAGGGGCGAAAGTAATTACATATATGTCCACACATAATGTTCTTTTGTTTACAAGTTGCTTGTAACCCTTGAGCTTTGCTTCAATTTTATTAGCACAATCATCTTGGGCTTCTTCGTATCCGTTAGTATTCTTGCCTTCAATCAAGTTAAACGCAACAATTCCCTTTTCAGGAGAAATTAAGAGTGCATCTATTGGATATGCTCCGTCTACCGTTCCGATGATGGGATATCCAATATAAAGATAGCCATCTATTTCTGAATGCGTTTGAAAAAATTGTTTTACTGCTTCAGACGCAGTGGGCTTATTTGTAGTTCCTGTAACAATCGTAACCATAGTGGAACTCCTTGCATCAATTATTCTTATTCAGCCATATAGCCAACTGATTAGATGTTACCATTTCCTGTTATACAAAGCGATAAACCTAGTCGTTTTTATTATACCATAAAAAGAAGATTTCGCAATCCACAAAAGAAATTGATTCCATATAAAAAAGCGGGAGTACTATAATCCGAAAACTACCCCAGTGAAAAAATATGTCACGCACAAATACTTGTGAAATGTCCATGTTTGTAGTATATTGTTTTTGTATTTTACCCTGCCGATCTAAAGTATCTAACAACGGATGAAGCTGCGAAACGGATATTCTTCACATATCTTGCCTGACTTTTAATGAGGAGGTGTCCCATATGAATGACAGCAAAAATCGCCCGACATCCAATGCGGAGTGGTATTACCGTAAGGATCCTGAAAATGAGCGCTTTTATGAAATATTCTTCTACCTGTGTCAGAAATACAATGTGCGTTGGGCCAGTGCCACGCCGAAAGAAAAGGCCTTTATCGAAGAGGTCACCCGTGTTACTTACGAGAGGGACAAGGCGCAGCGTCTTGGACTGCCTCTGTCAGAAGTTCGTCCTTCTTTTGCGTCATAGGGTAGTCTGCTCCACACATGGAGAAACGAATGGACAGAACACAAGAAGCAAAGAGTTTTCAACCTCGTCCTTTTGCGGCAAAAATGCCAGCAAAGCCTTATATTCCAATAGTTGGAAGGCTTTTACCGCTTGGTAATATTTTGAATATTATGTCCGATACACGGCATAAACAAAGAATACCCAACAGGGACGGCAATTGCCGTCCCTGTTGGGTATTTTCCCTGTATAAGTTCCCCCAGCAGGTCGCTTATTTCGCACCGTAATGCCCTCGTCAGACGTATGATGATGTCGGCCTTGGCTTTGTTCAAGTCCTTGCTCTTACGCTCGTAGGCGCGGATGGTGTTGACCGGAACACCGGAGGCCTTGGCAAGTGCGTCCTGCGTCAAGCCGCATTTTTTCCGCACAGCCTTCAGCCGACTCTCACCGGCGGCAAAGTGTGCGTCCATGACCTCATAGCTCTTCTGAATGTCCGCCTCATGGAGTATTCCATAAAGACCGATAATCTCCCTGTTTGTAATACCACAGTATTAGTTCGTCAAGGCATTTCAGGTAGTTTTGAGGTATTTTCTCTTGCATTTCCGGAAACACTTCTGTATACTGATATAAATTGATACTATTTAATATCAACGGGAGGTGCTATATGGACGCTGCGTTGTTTACCAAAATGCTGTCGGATAAAAGTGTGCTGGACTTGAAGAAGCTGGGCTACAAATATCCGCAGGCGGATATGGGGGAATTTGTTTCGCTGCTGAAAAGCGGCTTCTACCATCCGCTGCCACTGAAGGACTTTTCCGGGCAGGAGCTTGTCTATTTGGATAGTGTCGCGCAGGTGCATCTCTCTGCCGCCCGGATCCTGCTGACGCCGCAGAGCAGCACGCAGCTTTACGGCGCGAAGGCCATGGAGGAGGAGATCATCTCCACTTTCACCATCGAGCAGGTGGATTTCTCCCGCGACAGTGTCCGTAAGATCCTGTCCGGCTTTGCTCCGGCAGATGAAAGTGAAAACCGCATCTACGGTATGAAAAAGGGGCTGGAGTTCATCAGCGACCCCGCCAACAGGATCACCGAAGCATCTATCCATCAGCTGTATGAGACCGCCATCGGTGCTTATCTGCCGGAGGAAGACCGGCTGCGCCCCGGCAGCTTCTACCGGCACGACAGTGTGTATGTGGTCGGCTCCAAGGTGGAGCATACCGGTCTTCCGTGGCAGCAGCTGCCGGAGCGCATGGGCGAACTGGTGCGCTTCATCCATGAGGATTCCGACAGCAACGACCTGCTGAAAGCCGCCCTGATCCACTTCTATATTGCCTATCTGCACCCCTACTTTGATGGCAACGGCAGAATGGCGCGGCTGATGCACCTGTGGTATCTGGTACAGCAGGGGTATTCCTCCGCCCTGTTCGTGCCGCTGTCTGAGTACGTCAACAAGAGCCGTAAGGGGTACTACGACGCCTACACGTTGGCGGAGGAAAATGCCCACATCAGCGGCGTACTGGACGTAACGCCGTTCTTAGTGTATTTCATTGAGAATGTGTATCACAAGCTGAACGGAGTGCTCCCTGCCCGCCGGACGACCGAAGCGTTTCAGGCCGCTTTGTCGCAAGGACAGGTCACAGAGAAGGAAAAGGCTCTGTGGAGTTTTGTCCTCTCCGCATACGGGGAAGCTGAGTTCTCCACCAAGCAGCTGGAAAAGGACTTCGGCAATGCCGCCTACGCGACGATCCGCAGCTTTGTGCTGAAGTTTGAACAGCTGGGCCTACTGACCTCAACGCGGTACGGAAACCGCTTGAAGTATAGGGTGCAGGCGTGACGCGGGCTTTTATAGCGCAAGCCGGGGCGAACGCCTCGGCTTGCTTTTCTAAAATCGTTGTTTACTTTCTTGCTAATCTCAGATATAATATTAGCAAGAAAGGAGTGGTCGCGTGACAGCCTATGAACGGCTCGATCTGCTTTTCGAGCAAAACAACGGCATCCTCAAAACCGCGCAGGTTTTGGAAAACGGTATTGCCAAGTCCACATTCTACGCCTATGCCAAGCAGCGTGGCGTGGAGCAGGCAGCGCATGGCGTTTATGTTTCGCCAGATGCTTGGACGGACGCCATGTACCTGCTGCACCTTCGCTGTGCGCAGGCCGTATTCTCCCATGAGAGCGCGTTATTCTTCCATGACCTGACCGACCGGGAGCCGAATCCGTATTCCATCACAGTCAAGACCGGCTACAATCCTGCCAGCCTGCAAGCGGACGGCATCAAGGTCTATACCATCAAGAAAGAATTGCATGACGTGGGGATCATCACGATGAACACGCCCTTTGGCAACCCGGTTCCCGTCTATGATAGGGAGCGTACCATTTGCGATCTGATCCGCAGCCGCAGCGGGATCGAGATGCAGACCTTTCAGGATGCACTCAAGCAATACGCAAAACGAAAAGACAAGGACTTGCGGAAGCTGATGCGCTATGCGCAGATGTTCCGTGTTGAAAAACTGCTTCGGCAGTATTTGGAGGTGCTCTTATGATTAAGACTGCACGGCAGCTCAAAGACCTGATACGCAATCTCTCCAAGGACAAATCCGCAGATGCGCAAATCCTGATGCGCAATTACATGATGGAGCGCTTTCTGGAGCGCATTTCTCTTTCGGAATATCGGGACAAGTTCATCCTTAAAGGCGGGATGCTGGTGGCTGCAATGGTCGGCCTTGACGCCCGCTCCACGATGGACATTGACGCGACCGTAAAGGGTGCGACGGTCGGCATCGAGGAAGTGGAGAACATGATTGCCTCCATCATCTCCGTACCGGTGGACGATGGCGTGGAGTTCCGTGTGAAGCGCATTTCCGAGATCATGGACGAGGCCGAGTATCCGGGCATCCGTGTCAGCATGGAAACGGAGTTTGACGGCGTGATAACGCCGCTCAAGATCGACATTTCCACCGGCGACGCCATCACGCCCCGCGAAGTGCGTTACAGCTTCAAGCTGATGCTGGAGGATCGCTCCATCGAGATTTGGGCATACAATCTGGAAACCGTTTTGGCCGAGAAGTTGGAAACCGTCGTGTCCCGCGCCACCACCAACACCCGTATGAGAGATTTCTATGATCTGCACATTCTGAGCCAGCTCCACGGCCAGAGCATCGTCCCAGCCGATCTCCGTGCGGCTCTCATTGCAACGGCCAGGAAACGCGGTACTGAGAAGTACCTTGCCGACGCGCCTGTGGCCTTTGGTGAAGTCGAGGCCGACCCAAACATGGAAAAGC
>ENA-ORVG01000056-ORVG01000056.1-human-gut-metagenome-genome-assembly--contig:-NODE-56-length-135286-cov-18.188389_pt1 | contig 135286 bp, 105 predicted proteins | sample MGYA00242091_ERZ509233 | MGnify/ENA primary metagenome ERZ509233 (study PRJEB26280, sample SAMEA2338840) | human gut metagenome | biome: human gut; feature: human-associated habitat; material... | reverse complement strand
GACGTAAACATGCTGGATGAGTTGAGTTATGAAAAGGGAAGTTTCTATATCATGGATAAAGGATATGTTGACTTCACCCGTTTGCATAAGCTTCACACCTGTGGTGCTTACTTCGTTACGCGTGCAAAGGATAATATGAGATTCCGTAGAATGTATTCCCGTGAAGTCGATAAAACAACCGGAATAAAATGTGACCAGATTGGAATGCTTGAAACGTATAAATCGCTCAAAGCATATCCGGACAAACTCCGGCGGGTTAAATACTACGATGAAGAACAGGACAGAGAATTTGTGTTCATCACCAACAACATGGAACTCTCAGCAGAGGAAGTAGCCTTGCTATACAAGAACCGTTGGCAGGTGGAACTATTTTTCAAATGGATAAAGCAACACCTGAAAGTAAAATCTTTTTGGGGAACCACGATGAATGCAGTCAAGACACAAGTCTACTGTGCCATCATAACATACTGTCTGGTTGCCATTGTCGCTTACAAATTGAAAGTTAACCGTCCAATCTACGAAATCCTACAAATTTTGAGTTTTTCTCTACTGGATAAAACACCTGTAAGAGAGATACTTACCAATTGCGATTACAAAAATGTCAAAGAACTAAATTATAAACAATTGAAAATCAGCTGGGACTAAGTGCCCAGCAGTGAGAACCTTTCATGATTTAGTCTCTTTAAATTTCTGCAAAGTTACGAGGTTTTTGAAAAAAGGGCCGGTCGGGCGTTGATTTATTCCCGGGAATTTTCTATTTTTGTTTGACGCGTTAAAAAATATAGTCCATGAAAAAGCAAGCTGAATATATCAAGCGCATTGAGATAAAGGGCTTATGGGGCCGGAAAAACATTGCCTGGGATTTACGCCCGGATGTAAACATCCTGAGTGGAGTAAACGGTATCGGAAAAAGTACAATTCTGAACAACTCTGTCCGCCGGCTGAGTGACCTGGAAGGAGGAGCCCTGAGTAATGGCATACATCTGGGAGTGTCTTTCACTTTCTATCCGGAAGATGCCACTTATATCCACTTCGATGTGATAAGAAGTTTTGACCGTCCGCTGCTCAGTTCCGGATTATTGGAAAAAATAGGTAACCAGAATGTCAAGACTGAACTCGACTGGCAGCTTTATCTCCTGCAGCGACGCTATCTGGATTATCAGGTGAACATCGGCAACCGGATTATCGAGCTTCTGACCAGCGGCAAGCCCGAAAATCAATCCAAGGCAGCCGAAATCTCTCTGCCTAAAACCCATTTCCAGAACCTGGTAGACGACCTGTTCAGTGAAACGGGAAAAAAGATTCTCCGCCAGAGCAATGAAATACAGTTTGAACAAGACGGCGACATATTAACCCCTTATCAGCTTTCTTCCGGTGAAAAGCAGATGCTGGTCATCCTGCTCACCGTACTGGTACAGGACAACCAACCATGTACCCTCTTTATGGACGAACCCGAAATCTCACTTCATGTAGAATGGCAGCAACGGCTTATCTCGCTCATCCGAAGCCTGAATCCGAATGTACAAATTATACTGACCACCCATTCACCGGCACTTATCATGAACGGATGGATGGACGCCGTTACCGAAGTGAGTGACATTACAACCCTTTAAAAACATGTAGCCGTATGGGAAAAAGACTGACTGAAAACCTTTCTTCCCTGTACATTGGAGCGGCTAACAGCCTTAAGCCCAAGCGTGCAAGAAGAAAAATCGTGGCCTACGTAGAAAGCTATGATGATATTTCTTTCTGGAGATCCATACTTGCGGAATACGAAGACAACACCCGCTATTTCGAAGTCATGCTCCCCTCTCAGACTTCATTGGCCAAAGGCAAGAAAACCGTACTGATGAACCAGCTCGGGAAGCAATTAGGGGAAAATATGATTGCCTGCGTGGACAGCGATTATGACTACCTGCTGCAAGGACGTACCAACACCTCCCGATACATCATCGAAAATCCCTACGTGATGCAAACCTATGCATACGCCATTGAGAACTACCATTGCTATGCCGAAGGGTTGCATGAAATCTGCGTCATGGCTACGCTGAATGACCATAAGCTGATTAATTTCCCGGAATTCATGAAGCTTTATTCCCAGATAGCTTATCCGCTGTTTGTGTGGTCTGTCTGGTTTTACCGGAAACATATTCTGTCAGAATTCTCACTGCTGGACTTCTGTTCCTATGTAAAGCTTGATCAGGTTAGCACCCACCATCCGGAACGAAGTCTGGAAACCATGGCCAAAAAAGTCAACCGCAAACTGCATGACCTGGAACGCCATCATCCGGAAGCACTGGAAGAAATTGAAAGCATGAAAAAAGAATTCGACCGCTTGGGAGTCCATCCGGACAATACCTATATGTTTATTCAAGGCCATCACATTATGGACAATGTAGTGTTGCGACTGCTCATTCCCGTATGTACCGTGCTCCGCCGGGAAAGAGAACAGCAAATCCATGACCTGGCCCTCCACGACATGCAGCTTCACAACGAGCTGACCAGCTACCAGCGAAGTCAGGTAGGCGTGGAAGTCGTTATCCACCGAAACAGTTTCTACAAGAACTCTCCTCTGTACCAGATGATACGGAGAGACATCGAGAAATTTCTCAAAATCATCCGTTAGCCGGCATTTCCCTATCCAATTATAGGAAATCCCCTACAAAAGAATGGGCGTTTTCATCTTGACCGGAGAATTTTCTTCCGCTAACTTTGTACTATCAACAAAGCTGGAGGAATCACACTCTCAGCCGGAAAAGACAATGCTTATGAGAACAAGAACATTTATTCTTTGCCTGCTGGCCCTTTGCCTGAGCACAATCCGGGGCTACGCATCCGGTCTGGGCGACTTCCGGGTCAATGCCCGTTTCCTGACCGACCGAATGGCCTTTGAACTGCACCTCAACAGCAACCAGTACAACGACCTGTACGAAATCAATTACGACTTTCTCTGCAATATAGGTCCATACGTTTCTGGCATTGCCGTTGCCGACACTCGTGCGATGGATGCATATTACCGTTACCTAGACGAACGAAACGACGACCTGCGATGGGTACTTTCACAAGCCGAATACGTACGCTTCATCGATATTGAATATTTCTTCCGTCCCATTTATGCCATCAATAACGTATGCTATCTGCGTGTGTATAAAATTTATCCGAACAGAACCCATTTCTACTTCGGACCTCCCCGTCATTACCTGACCTACAGGGGCGGACATTGCCGGGCACATTTCGGGGGAGTAAGCTACTACCGACGCAACTATCCTGCACGCTACCACCATCCGGTGTACAGCCGTCCGTGCCGAGTCAGTCCGCAGATGCGACCGAACGACTTTGCTGGGCCACGTCCGGGAAATCGTCCTCCGCAGAAGCCCAACTGGAAGCCTGTACCCCGTCCGGACCGGAGACCTGTCTCAGTGGGCAGACCCAATTATCGCCCGCCTCAGCATTCAGACCACAAACCGCAGGCACGCCCGCCTCACAATCCTCACAAGAACCCAGGCTTCAAGCCCCAGGAAAGGCCAACCCGACGCCCGGAAGTAAGTCCCGACAAGATGCGCCCGAAACAAATCCGGGAAAAAAGTAACATGAAAGAAAAAGAGCGTAAATCTCTCTCCAAACGATTATAAATAAAAAAGTACTGAATCAGGAATCATCTCTTCCAGGTTCAGCACTTCCTTTTATATCAAAAAAAGTCTCAGACTAAGCGGATACCCCCTTCTTCCAGCACCACCAGTCTTTTCTTATATAAATCACCGACCGCTTTCTTGAAAGTCTTCTTACTTACACCGAAGGTCTGGTAAATAACCTCCGCATCGGTCTTATCATTCAGCGGGGTAAAGCTGTCATTATCCTTAATGTACTGAAGCAATACTTCGGAAAAATCGTCCACCTTCCGGGCACCGGCCTTCTGCAATTCCAAATCAATCTTGCCATCCGGACGTACCTGTTTCACGAAAGCACTCAGGTGCATTCCGGCTTCCAAAGGCTGGAACACCTCATTATGGAACAGCATACCGCTAAACTGATTTTCTACAATCACCTTGTAGCCTAAATCCGTACGCTGCCATACCATGACATTCACTTCCTGTCCCGGCTGGTACTCCGGTTTCTCCGTAGAAAGATAATGCTCCACCTTGGCAGAAGCCACAATACGATAGCTTTCTTCATCCAGATGCACATGCACCACATAGCGCTTTCCTTTCTGCATCTTCATCTTCTGCTCACGGAAAGGCACGAACAAGTCTTTCATCAGTCCCCAGTCAAGAAAGGCACCGAACTGATTGACCCATGCCACCTGCAGACAGGCAAATTCACCCACCTGTACATAAGGCTGCAGTGTAGTAGCGACCAGACGCTCCTCCATATCGAGGTAAATAAATACATTCAGAATGTCTCCCGGCTTGGTACCTTCGGGCATATAACGTTTCGGAAGCAAGATTTCACCGTCCTCATCTCCATTGAGGTACACGCCGAAGTCCACTTCCTTCACTACTTCCAGCTGATTATATTTTCCTAATTTTATATGACTCATAACAACTCTTTATTTCCGCCAAAGATAGCATAAAAAACTCATATACTCACACTGCCTTCCCTATAAAGAAAAACTAAAAATATTTTTATTTTTACGCCGCAAAGTAAGTAGTAAACCGCCGTGACTTGTTTTATAGGAAAAACATATATCATTAAACTTTATATCTATGAAACTCTACACTATTTTAGGAAGTTTTCTGGGGCTCTCTTTGTGCATGACCATCGCTTCATGCCACTCTCTCCAACCTACCAGTGAAATCACATGGAGCACCTTCAACATCCGCTACGACAATCCCTACGACAGTCTGAACAGCTGGACATACAGAAAGGACACCGTAGCCAATTTCATCAAGGCACAAAATCTGGACATTGTAGGCATGCAGGAAGTCCTGCACCACCAGCTTGAAGACCTGAAAGCCCGTCTGCCAGAATATGCCGAAGTCGGCGTGGGACGGGAAGACGGAAAAACACAAGGCGAATATGCCCCTCTGTTCTATAAAAAAGACCGTTTTGAATTACTGGACAACAACACCTTCTGGCTGTCACAATACCCCGACAGTGTAGGATTCATCGGATGGGACGGTGCCTGCACCCGTATTGCCACCTGGGCCAAGCTGAAAGACAAGACCAACGGAAAAATCTTTATGGCCATCAATACGCACTTTGACCATGTAGGAACAGAAGCCCGTAAAAAAGGCGCTTTGCTGATTATTGAAAAAATAAAAGAAATCGTAGGCGACCAGCCTGCCGTAGTTACCGGAGACTTCAATGTATCCGACCAGTCGGAAGCCTACCAGGCCATCACCGGTAACAGTTTCGTGCTGAAGGATGCACATAAGACAGCTCTCCAGCAAGAAGGTGCCAGCTATACCTTCCATGACTTCGGACGCATTCCTGCCGACTCATGTGAGAAAATTGACTTCATATTTGTCACCCCTCAAATAGAGGTACAGCGCAGCTACATTCCTGAAGAAAACCGGGAAGCAAAGAAATTCCTTTCCGACCATAATCCGGAAATCGTACACCTTTCTTTCTAAAAAGACTGATAAATCGAGGAAAAAATTATCCCGTCCGCCGGTACACATCTTTACCGGGACGGGATTTTTTAATATTATACGATGCGTCCGTCTACCAGATGGATGGTACGGTCGGTTTGCGTGGCCAGCTCCTCATCGTGCGTTACGATGACGAAAGTCTGCCCTAACTTGTCACGCAGTTCAAAGAACAACCGATGCAATTCTCCCTTGTTCTGCGTATCCAGACTTCCGGAAGGCTCGTCCGCCAAGATTACCGAAGGATGATTCATTAAGGCACGGGCTACAGCCACACGCTGCTTTTCGCCACCCGAAAGTTCTGCCGGCTTATGTGTGGCCCGTTCCGACAATCCCAGGAAATCCAATAAATCCAATGCTTCCTTTCGGGCAGTTCCCGCCGACTTGCCTTGAATCAAAGACGGCATCATGACATTCTCTACCGCCGTAAACTCAGGCAACAGCTGGTGAAACTGAAAAACAAAACCGATTTCCCGATTCCGGAAGGCAGAAAGCTCCTTTTCTTTCAGACGGTTCACCTCCGTACCGTTCAATATAATTCGTCCTCCGTCCGGCTTGTCGAGTGTACCCATAATTTGCAGCAAGGTAGTCTTTCCCGCCCCACTGGGCCCCACAATACTGACCACTTCACCTTTCCCGATTTCAAGGTCAATCCCCTTCAACACCTGAAGTGCACCAAAACTTTTGGTTATCCCTTCCAACTGAATCATACGACTTTACAATTTACGAATTACATACTCCGCCAGATAGCATCCGAATACGGCCGGCATATAGCTGACGGTTCCTGCGGTAGACTTCTTGTTCTGCTCATCATCTACCAATATCACGGCATTTGCATCGGCTTGCTCCGTGCTGAATACCACCGGCAGTTTCCGCTTCATACCCATTTTCTGCAAACGCTTACGCACCGCCTTGCTCAACCCACAATGATACGTATCCCACAAATCCGCAAAACGAATCTGCGTGATATCCCGTTTGGCACCGGCTCCCATGCTGCTGACAATCTTCAATCCGCGTTGCAAGGCATGATATATCAGATAGCACTTAGGAGCTACCGTATCAATGGCATCTACCACAAAATCAAACGCCGCACTGTCCAGCAGTTCAGGTATAGCCTCATCTTTCAGGTAAACCGGCAACACGGTCAGCTCCAGTTCCGGATTAATATCCCGGAAACGTTCAGCCAGTACCTCTGCCTTTGGACGTCCGATAACGGAATGAGTGGCCGGCAACTGACGGTTGATGTTACTCGGCTGTACCGTATCGGCATCTACAATCGTCATCCGTCCCACTCCGGCACGACAAATCATTTCAGCCGCATACGCACCTACTCCTCCCAGGCCTACCACCAGCACATGCGCCTTACGCAGACGCCCCATCTTCTCTTCACCTAACAGCAATTCCGTGCGCTGTTGCCATTCTTTCTTATTTTCTTCGTTCATGAATCTTTCTTAAACCATTTATAAAACCAGTTACCCACCTTGTCATAATACTGCGTTTCGGCCCATCCACGCGGATCGGCAAAGCTTAACGCCTCATTCGGGTCACCCTTCTGGTCAGGATACAGCAGCATGATACTGTTGTTATTAAAATATCTGGACACCTGCATGGGCAAGCGTTCAAAAGAAGAATCGTACGAAATAGACCCTCTTCGTGAGCTGACAATGACCAGCAGATGATCGTAATTCACCTGTCCTGTGATAATCAGCAAGTCGTCCCAGTTATCCAGTTCCTGGTATTCCGTCATCACATCCTTGTGCTTCTTCTGGATATATCCCTTGATATACCCCAAAGTCTGGGGATGGGCAAAGAAATGCAGACGGCATCCCAGCTGACTGCTCATGCGGCACAAGTGCGTAATCCATTTCACAAAGCCATGCTCAAATTCCGATTTAGGAGGCACCGCCACAATAATGCGTCGCAGCGTATTGACCGGCATCAGGAAACGGGCAATCATCACCTGTTGATAAGTATTTTTCAGCAAATCTTCCGTCAGGTTACCGAAGAACGAATCCACGATATTGGCCTTGTTGTGCAAACCAATGACAATCGTAGTCGCTTCAGTTTCCTTGGCTGTATGCAAAATACCCGTAGCAATGTTCAAGTCGAAGCGCGACACCGTCTTCAGAAAGACATTGGCCGATGCAGCAATCTGAGCCGCCCTTTCCAGGCTTCTCTTTCCCCGCATCTCCAGCCGGACAGAATCATTGTTATCATTAATCACATTCAGTGCCACCAAATTGTCCGTCCGCTTTTCATCACGTACCACTAATGCTAACTGAATCAGTTTGTCCAATGTGTCCGGATTGGCCACAGGAATCAGTATACGCTCTTTTTTCTGCTCTTGTTCTTCATCCACTTCCGCATCATCCATCGCAATTCGTTTGGCCGCATGTTCCGTAATAAACGAACTGACCACACAAGTCACCAGAATCAGCAGAATGGTACCATTCAGCACATCTTCGTTCAACAAGCGCTCTCCACTGGGCAGAATGATGTTGTACCCCACCAGTACCGCCGCCAGGGTAGCCGCAGCCTGTGCATTGCTCAATCCGAACATCAGCTCCCGTTCTACCGCCCTCATGCGATATATTTTCTGCGTCAACCACGAAGCAATCCATTTTCCCAGCAATGCCACCACAATCATGACACATGCTACCTTAATGGAATCGATATGGCCGAACAACACATTCACGTTTATCAACATTCCCACCCCGATAAGGAAATAAGGAATAAACAGCGCATTTCCCACAAACTCCAAATGACTCATCAGCGGAGAAACATGCGGAATCAGGCGGTTCAACACCAGCCCGGCCAAGAAGGCCCCTAAAATTCCCTCCATACCAATCAGTTCCATCAATCCGGCTCCTAAGAAGACCATGGCCATCACAAAGATATACTGTACCACCTGGTCACTGTAACGACGGAAGAACCAGCGCCCGATGCGAGGGAAGGTCAACATAATCACCACGCTCAGCACCACGACTTTCAGCACCAGCCACACCCAAAACATATCCGAGGTATCGCCCTTGTACATACCTGCAATGACGGCCAAAACCAACAAGGTCAGCGTATCCGTCACCGCCGTACCTCCCACCGCAATGCTGACAGCCCGCTGCCGGTTGATACCGTAACGAATCACAATCGGATAGGCTATCAAAGTGTGCGAGGCATACATACTGGCCAGCAGCACAGAAGTAATCAGTCCGTACCCCAGCAAGTTCAGGTTGGTCCACACACCAATACCCAGCGGAAAGATAAAGGCCAGCAAGCCCAATACCGTAGCCTTCACACGGATACTCTTGAAATCCTCCATGTTCATTTCCAGTCCGGCCAGGAACATGATATAATACAGTCCCACCTTACCGAAAAGCTCAAAGCTGCTGTCGCGCGCCAGAATATTGAATCCATGTTCCCCGATAACGATACCGGCCAAAATCATTCCGATGATGTGCGGAATGCGCAGACGTTCCAAAACAATTGGGGCAAACAAGATAATTACCAGCACCAAAAAAAAGATCCACGTAGGATCAGTGATGGGAAAATCTATATTGAGATGAACCAAATCTAACAAATCTTTCATATATGAGGGGCTGTTCGGTTTAAATTTATGGACAAAAATACGAAAAAAGTTCCGTATTTCCCCTTTGGTATTCCAAAATGTTTTAATTTTGCGGTTCAAAGGATACAAGTAGAAGAAAAAACTATCTAACTAAAATACAGAAAGCAATACAATCACGGAATTTATTAACTTAAACAAGAAACATAAGAAATGAAAGTAGCAATTGTTGGTGCAAGCGGAGCCGTAGGACAGGAGTTCCTGCGTGTGCTCGATGAAAGAAACTTCCCGGTAGATGAACTGCTGTTGTTCGGATCTTCAAGAAGTGCCGGACGAAAATACACTTTTCGCGGAAAAGAAATCGAAGTAAAACTTCTGCAGCACAACGATGATTTCAAAGGAGTAGACATCGCCTTTACGTCAGCCGGTGCGGGAACTTCTAAGGAGTTTGCAGAAACCATCACTAAATACGGTGCAGTGATGATTGACAACTCCAGCGCTTTCCGTATGGAAAACGATATTCCTCTGGTAGTGCCTGAAGTCAACGCAGAAGACGCGCTGAACCGTCCGCGTGGCATCATTGCCAATCCTAACTGTACAACTATCCAAATGGTTGTAGCCCTGAAAGCTATCGAAAACCTGACTCATATCAAACGTGTACACGTATCTACTTACCAGGCTGCCAGTGGTGCCGGTGCGGCTGCCATGGACGAGCTTTACGAACAGTACCGTCAGGTATTGGCCGGAGAGCCTGTCACTGTAGAGAAATTCGCTTATCAGCTGGCATTCAACCTGATTCCTCAGATTGACGTGTTCACAGACAACGGTTATACCAAAGAAGAAATGAAGATGTACAATGAAACACGTAAAATCATGCACTCAGATGTACAGGTTAGTGCAACTTGCGTACGTGTTCCTGCACTTCGTTCACACTCAGAAAGCATCTGGATTGAAACAGAACGTCCGGTATCTGTAGAAGAAGCCCGCGAAGCATTTGCCAACGGCGAAGGTCTGGTACTGATGGACAACCCTGAAAAGAAAGAATATCCGATGCCGTTGTTCCTGGCTGGAAAAGACCCTGTATATGTAGGTCGTATCCGTAAAGACCTGGCTAACGAAAACGGTCTGACTTTCTGGATTGTAGGCGACCAGATTAAGAAAGGTGCCGCTCTGAATGCCGTTCAGATTGCTGAATACCTGATTAAAGTGAAGAATATCGGATAAATAGTTTATCGGTATTGACATAAAAAAGGCATTGCCTGTGAGTCTTAAGCTCCAAGCAATGCTTTTTTATTTTTTTCCTGCCTCAACTTCCAAATCAGCTTTCTCATCATTCGTCTTCCTTCATCACAAAACGTCCTTGTGAATAGTGTATGAAGTAAAAAGGTTTTCTATGTTTCCCTGCCGGGAAACGTACGGTTTCTTGCCGGGAAACATAGGTTTTCGCTACGGGAAACATACGGTTCAGAGAAGGGAAACGTAAAAAATGAAACATCAGTTATCCGAAGATGCCGGTAGTTTCTTATCAAAGAAATCGAGCGTCCAGCTATCCATCCATTCGATATAAGGCACTCCATTTTCAAACTGTACGGGCAACCAGATATAACGGGCATCACTCGGATGCTTAGGCCGCCAGATATCTGCCATAAAGATAAAGGCGTCTTTCTTTCCCGGTACCGGAAGTACATACGTACTCTGTCCGCCAAAAGTGATTTCCGATTTTTCTCCACGACAAGGATTTGGATATTGTGTCCAGGGTCCCCAGATACTGGGAGCAGAGAACATGCGTGCTTCATTAGGGTCCCATCCGGTACAGCCGGAAGTAATCATCCAGTACGTACCGTCACTCTTCTTGAATATGGCTGGAGCTTCATTGTGTCCGGCTGGAGCCATACGCACATACTTACCTGTATGAGTCAGGTAGTCATCACTCAATTCTGCAATCTGTAGTGTCAGATTGTCTTCTGACGAGTAAATGTGATAGGCTTTTCCATCTTCATCAACAAAAAGCTGCATATCACGTGCCATTTGTCCTCCTTGCAGGTCGCGTTTCACAAACAAACCTTTGTGAATAGCTTCATACCACATCGGTGTCCACCATTCCTTATACTTCTCTGCATCCAATGTATCCAGCATGGCACGCTGTGTTTCATTCATATCAAAAGGAAGCACTCCCGGATTAATGCGTTCCGAACGAATATACTTGAACGGCCCGGTAGGAGAATCAGAGACGGCCACCGCCGAACGGGCTGCTGCATAGCCTTTTCCTTTCAATTCCAGATGGAACCACATGACAAACTTCTTCGTCTTTTCATTATAGATTACTTTTGGACGTTCCATTACACATCCCTGTACAATGTCACTGGTAGAATCGTTCAACACTACAGGTAAAACGGCTCCTTCGTTGTTCCAGTCTGTCAGGTTCTTTGAAGAGTAGCACATAATTCCTACCATGGCACTGCTGGTAGAATCGGATTTATTCTCGCCATACCAGTAATAAGTACCATCATGATACAATATACCACCTCCGTGGGCATTTACATGTACTCCCTGATTGTCAGGCCAGATTTCACCACTACGAATTTCTTTGGGAGGTTCGGCTGTACATGCCGTTAGCAAAAGAAAACAAAGCACACCCAAAAGACTAATCGATTTCAGTCTCATACATCAAATTTATTTATTATATCTTTATTACAACAATTACGGCTGAGATTCAGGAAGCAATCCGAAATAAGCCCCAGAATCTCAGTCGCAGTTCATTATCCCTTATTTACAAAACTCAATAGTTTCTTAGAACAAATCCCATGTACGGATTTCATCTCTCCAGTGGTGATCTTTCGGGAAAGGCTTTTCTCCCCAAGCACGTACACTGGTCCATTCCTGTGGCGCATCGGTCCAGAAAGGATGAGAAGCCGGAAGTCCTAAAGGCAAGAATGATAAAGAGGTCATATACAAACTTCCGTTGTTGGTATACCAGTCGGCTACATTCGGCTGACGTCCAGTAAATCCAATGGTCAAGAAACCACCTTCATTAAAATTGTGTCCACTGGCAAACATACGTTTCATCACCGCAGTCAATGCACAGCGTACCTGAGCACTGCTTACGCCTGCAGGCAACTCCTGATACCATGCCATTAAAGCCAAAGGTTGCATAGTAGCCATACGGTAAGGAATGGAACGACCGAATACGGGGAAGGTTCCTTCCGGAGAAATGAAACGCTCCAGAATCAAACTATATTTCTGGGCACGTTTCAATGCGCGGTCATAATACTTTCCATAATCTATCCGGCTACGCACTTTTGCATCCTTCATAGCCTGAAGGGTTTCAAGATACATCGGATGGAACACATAACTGCTGTAATAATCGAATGCAAAAGAAGGACCATCAGCATACCAGCCATCTCCCGTATACCATTCTTCTACCTTACGAATGGCTGAATTCACACGATATTCATCGAATGAAGCTCCTGCTTTTGCCAGGAAACTTTCTATCGTAGATGAGAACAACAGCCAGTTGGTATAAGGAGGATCTATACGACGTAACTGCTGAAATTCTTCTATATAACGCTTTTTAGTGGTTTCATCCAAGGGTTTCCACAACTGATCGTAAGCACGAAGAAAGCTTTCTGCCACGTAAGCACCATCCACCAGGGTCTGGCCCTCCTGTCTCCACAACAAATAGTCCGGACTTTGCGGGTCTACAGCATTCGCATAGCTCTTCAAAGCCATCTCACGAAGTTCCTTACGCATCTTTCCTTCTTCTGTATCATCATCCGGCAGCGTCAGCCAAGGAGCGATACCAGCCATCAAGCGACCGAACGTTTCCATATAAGCCACCTTTTTGTTTCGGCCATCCCATGTGGGGCTAACTTCCAGCTGCATATTCTTCTGCAACTCTCCTTTTGCCATATTGCTCAATACCGGATAAGCCATCTGATAAGCCAATTTGCACCAGTACGCACGATCCGCAGTTTGAGGAGCTTCCAAATAACGCACATACTCACAGGCTGCCAACAGAAAGGCTCCAACGCCAAAATTAGCCGTAGACTTTGCGTTAATCACCTGTCCCGGAATTGCTTTTTCACCGATAGGCTGCACATAACCTACCGTTCCATCTTTCTGAAGCGCTTTCTTTGACAAATAGTTCCATGCCTTCTGCACCACCGGCATGTATATATCTTTTTCCAAATACCCATTGTTTATACCCCATAAGAATCCGTATGTAAACAAAGCTGTTCCACTGGTTTCCGGTCCCGGTGCAAATTCCGGATCCATCATACTGCGTGTCCAGTAACCTTCAGGCTGTTGGATAGCTGCGACGGCTTTTGCCATCTTCTGAAATTTATCCACAAAGAATTGATGATGCTTGTATTCTTCCGGCAAGTCCTTCAACACTTTAGCCAGCCCGGCCAATACCCATGCATCACCTCTGGCCCAGAAATCCTTCTTACCGTTTACCGTCTTGTGTTTCGGATAAATATATTTTGCATCACGGTAATAAAGATTCTCTTCCTTATCGAACATGATGCTGTCAGAATACTGCAAATAAGCATACAATTTATCCAGATACAGTGTGTTATGAGTCACCTTGTAAAGTTTTGTCATTACCGGCATCGCCATATACAACGCATCACTCCACCACCAATAGTCATTCTGTGAAGTACTCATCTGATATTCCATAACCTCACGCGCACGTTTGATTTTCTTATCATCCGGAGCTAAATTGTACAAATCGGTATAAGTCTGGAAACAAATCTGGTAGTCACCAAAAAGAACATACTGATCCGATTCTCCATAAGAATATTTCCACTCCGCACGGTTATCACTCTTCGCCCCCTTCCACTGGTTATAGTTTGCCCAAGTTTCAGAATAAGCACGATAAGTCTCGTTTCCCGTCAGAAAATAGGCTTCCATATTGCCCGTATGATATACGGCATTATCCCAGAATGAACGTACTTCCGGCGAATTTTCTGCCTGCCAATGCTGATTTACCTTATCAATCATTTTCCGAACCTCGGTCGCTTCGGAATCTTTGGCCCCAACCGACATCGGCAACACTCCGACAGCGCAGGCCAGTAATAATTTAAATACCTGTTTCATAGTTTTATTTTGAGATTAATTTATTTCCAATACGTACACAGGGGTTGCCTCTGAGGCCTTGACTTTTTCCCCGTCTCCCTGGTGCGTTTCCTGCACAAATACATGCAGTTTCCGATGTGTTTTCCACAACTCCGTATCATAGCTGGGCTCCCAGGCATCTACAGAGAAATCAGTCAGGTCTTTCACCTGCCATTTATCCGACTTCACATCATCTGTATAAGCCATAGAAACCTTGCTGCCACGTTCTGCATCACGGAACACAAAATAAGCCTTCCCTTTATCTACCGCAATGCGTGGTCGTGAAATCGGGATCATTTTTGTACCTCCACCTTTTAGAGAGAACCCTTGCGAACGATTCATAATCTGACGGTTCTGCCATCCCTTCCCGTCGTTCCACACCAGCCTATATTGAGGGACCTCACTGTCTGCATCTCTCCAGTAGGTCACAATATAAGGATGTCCTTCCGCATCGGTACTCATACTCGTCTGGTTTATCAACTCACTGTTTTGAGGTATGTGGCAAGCATATTCTGCATTATCCTTACAAATAGGCAAGGTATATTTCTCACCTGTCGATTTATACCACGTCTTTCCCTCATCAGGAGAATATGCATAACAAAGGTCATGATTTGTTTCCACCATCCAGGTCTCACGCCATACCCATGACAAATGAATCACTCCTACCTTGTCCATATACAGTTGCCAGTAGGCATTCCGTTGATTTTCTCCGTCAATCAACACATCTTGTACACGTGTCCACTTCCGGCTCTTCAAATCATAACGATTCAATACCAAATTACCTCTTCCTGAAGCTCCTGAACGGTATACAAACAACAAATTACCATCCGGCATCCGATAAAACTCCGGATACGTGACATCTTCTTCATCCTTACCGATCATCGCTTCTTTTTCTCCCAGCGTCAAAGCACCGGGTGCCGTACTCTTGCAATAGTTTAATTTGTTACCGTGATGGTCAAAAGAAAGATGCAGATAACCGTCTCCATCTACCATCATACTGATAACATTATGTGCATCGGCTACATTTCCTTTATATTGACTGCGGTACAACGTCCATTCGGTACTCCCCAATGCACGTTTACCTACGGTCAAATATCCATCGGCATCGTAATAAGATATATATTGCACTCCCCCGTCCGTAACCAGCGAACTGTTACGGAATACAGTCGTATTGACGGAAGTTGAGCTATAGCCGTCACCCACCTTGACAAGGCGTTGTGCAGAAATTCCACCCCAAATGAGAAAACCAATTAAAAATAGCAAGATGCGCTTCATAGTTTATCTATTAAGTATCCTTTGCAAAAGTAGAATTTTCAGGTAAAAAAAGGTATAAAAATTTCGTCAAGGAGGGATAAAAAACGGGCAAGGAAAGCCGAATGGATAAAATCCTGCCCTTTTTGACCAAATCGTCACATATTTCTATTCAAATGTTTGAGATACGAATGAAAAAACAGTCCGTATTCAAAGCGTCTACTTCAAATACGGACTGTTCGCAAAAAAATGATATTTCTTACAGACAAGCTGGAAGTTCACTCAACTTCATACTGTTTGAACCTTTTATCAACACGCAACAATGCTGAACAGGATGAGCAGCCAGCATGGCTTCTACCTCCTTCACGTTCTCATAATGTTCAAACGAAGCAGAGAGTCCGGCAAACTCCGGCCCAACCAGAATCACGCGTTCAAACTGACATTCGTTCAGGAAGTCTACCACTTTCTGATGTTCTTCCCGGCTTCCTTCACCCAGCTCTTTCATATCGCCCAAGATAGCCACCTTATGCTCGGCCTCCATCTGGCGAAAGTTTACCAGCGCCGCCATCATACTGGTTGGGTTGGCATTATACGCATCCACAATGAGTGTATTGGACTCTGTCTGAACCAGCTGTGAACGATTGTTCTGAGGCACATAAGAGGAAAGCGCATGACAGATTTGTGTATCTTCCACGCCGAAATAACGACCAATAGCAACCGCTGCCAGTACATTATCCAGGTTATAGGCTCCTATCAGATGGGTCTTCACCTCGTGTGACGTACCTTCTGCTGTCCAGCCCAAATGCAGGAACGGAGAACAAGAAAGCACTGTTCCACTCACATCCAGCCCCGAAGTCTGTCCGTAACGGACACAATTCAGTCCTTCTGCGATTTTATTCAGATGAGGATTCTCATTCTGAATGAAAATGGTGGCATTTCCTTTTTCCCGAAGATAGTCATACAGTTCTCCTTTGGTGCGGATGACTCCTTCAAAAGAACCGAATCCTTCCAGATGCGCCTTTCCCACATTGGTAATGATACCGCAATCAGGCTCAGCAATATGAACCAGCGTCTTGATTTCACCCGGATGATTGGCTCCCATTTCAATGACAGCCACCTCATGTTCCGGTTTCAGGCGCAACAATGTCAAGGGCACGCCAATATGGTTATTGAAATTTCCCTGTGTATAGAGCACATTGAATTTTTCTTTCAATACGGCCGCAATCAGTTCCTTCGTTGTGGTTTTCCCGTTGGTACCGGTTACTCCCACCATGCGAGTTCCTAACTTACGACGATGATAATTGGCCAGCTGCTGCAACGTCTGAAGGCAATTTTCCACCAGCAAGATACGCGGATTCTCCGGTGATGCATATTGTGGTTCGTCCACCACAGCATAACGGCATCCCTGTGCCAGCGACTGTGCAGCAAACGCATTGCCATTAAATGTTTCTCCTTTCAGGGCCAGAAACATAGAACCCTCCGGACAATGACGGCTGTCGGTCGTCAGTCCGTTACACTCCGTAAACCGGCTGTATAGCTCTTCAATATCCATATTCTTATTGTTCTGAGAAGCGCTTTGCCTGCTCTTCAATCAATGCCGCATCTTCAAAATAGTTGATTTTCATGGCACGGCGCACTTCATCCATGGTCTGAGCGGCAGCTTCACGGGCCACTTCACAACCTTTCTTCAACATATCATATACGGCTGGAATATCTTTTTCAAATTCCTTACGACGTGTACGGATTGGTTCCAACACCTCTTCCATGACAGCTCCCAGGAACTTCTTCACCTTCATATCACCCAATCCACCGCGAGTGTAATGTGCTTTCAACTCGTCCAGGTTAGCATATTCCGGCAAATAGCGTCCGAAATGTTCTGTCTGGCAGAAAGCATCCAGGTAAGTGAACACACAGTTACCTTCCAGTTTGCCCGGATCGCTGACTTTGATATGTGTCGGGTCAGTGTACATGCTCTTCACCTTCTTCAATACCTCATCTGCTGAATCAGACAAATAGATACAGTTGCCCAGCGACTTACTCATCTTAGCCTTTCCGTCCGTACCCGGCAAACGCAAACATGCCGCATTGTCCGGAAGAAGGATTTCCGGTTCTACCAGTGTTTCGCCATAGATATGGTTGAAACGGCGTACAATCTCACGTGTCTGTTCAATCATCGGTTCCTGGTCTTCTCCCACCGGAACAGTAGTTGCCTTGAATGCCGCAATATCGGCAGCCTGGCTGATAGGATAAGTAAAGAAACCTACCGGAATACTTGTTTCGAAGTTACGCATCTGGATTTCAGTCTTCACCGTAGGATTACGCTGCAAGCGCGATACGGTTACCAGATCCATAAAATAGAAGCTCAATTCATAGAGTTCCGGAATCTGTGACTGAATAAAGATGGTTGACTTTGCAGGATCAAGTCCGGCAGCCAAGTAATCCAAAGCCACTTCAATCACGTTCTGACGTACTTTCTCCGGGTTCTCAATGTTATCCGTCAAAGCCTGTCCGTCGGCTTCGAACACAAATATCTTATCATACAAACCCGAATTCTGCAATTCCACACGTCGGCGCAACGAACCTACATAGTGGCCGATATGTAATTTTCCGGTCGGACGGTCACCGGTCAAGATAATCTTTTCCTTTTTCATAATATAAGCTATTGTTCATTTTTAAATTGCAGCAAAGATAGCGAAAGGTGAGCGAAGCTCCAAGCCAAAAGCTTGCTTTTGAGTGAAAGAGCTTTCGAACCGCATCCTATCTTCTCTAAAGATATATAAATCCTTTGTTTTCTTCAAAATAAATCGTTTCTTTGCAAGAGGTCTCTACAGACAAACCATCTGCCTGACAGGGACTACCTTTAACGATACCACAACAAATTATCTATAACCATGAAGAAAGAACTCAAAAAAGTCCTGGTTCTCGGATCAGGCGCACTGAAAATCGGGCAAGCCGGAGAATTCGACTACTCAGGTTCACAAGCACTGAAAGCCTTACGCGAAGAAGGCATCCGCTCGGTACTTATCAACCCTAATATTGCTACTATTCAAACTTCGGAAGGAATTGCCGACCAAGTATATTTCCTGCCCGTTACACCTTATTTTGTAACTGAGATTATTAAGAAAGAACATCCGGACGGCATTCTGCTGGCCTTTGGAGGACAAACAGCCCTGAACTGCGGTACGGAACTTTACCAGAAAGGTATATTGAAAGAATACGGTGTGGAAGTATTAGGAACTTCCGTAGACGCCATTATGTATACAGAAGACCGCGACCTCTTTGTCAAAAAGTTGAACGAGAAATCTCTGAAAACTCCGGTCAGCCGTGCGGTAGAAAACATGAAAGACGCATTGGAAGCAGCACGTACCATCGGCTACCCGGTGATGATTCGTTCGGCTTACGCATTAGGAGGTTTGGGAAGCGGTATCTGCCCCAATGAAGAAAAATTTATCGAACTGGCTGAAAGTGCCTTTACCTTCTCTCCACAGATTCTGGTGGAAGAATCACTGAAAGGCTGGAAAGAAATTGAATTCGAAGTGATTCGCGATGCAAACGACCACTGTTTCACCGTGGCCAGCATGGAAAACTTCGACCCGCTGGGTATTCATACCGGTGAATCTATCGTAGTGGCTCCTACCTGCTCACTAAGCGAAGAACAGGTAACCATGTTGCAGGATTTGTCCAAGCAATGTATCCGTCATTTGAACATTGTGGGTGAATGTAACATTCAGTATGCGTTCAATGCCGAAACCAACGATTATCGTATCATTGAAGTAAATGCCCGCCTGAGCCGTTCTTCTGCACTGGCTTCCAAAGCAACCGGTTATCCGTTGGCTTTCGTTGCTGCCAAGATTGCCTTAGGCTATACCTTGGATGAAATCGGAGAAATGGGTACACCGAACTCTGCTTACGTAGCTCCGCAACTGGATTACCTGATTTGTAAGATTCCGCGTTGGGACCTCAACAAGTTTGCCGGAGTTTCTCACCGCATCGGTTCAAGCATGAAGTCTGTGGGTGAAATCATGTCTATCGGACGCACGTTTGAAGAAATCATCCAGAAAGGTCTTCGTATGATTGGACAGGGTATGCACGGATTTGTAGGCAATGACCACACCCGTTTCACCAATCTGGATGATGAACTGGCCAACCCGACTGACTTGCGTATCTTTGCCATTGCACAGGCATTGGAAGAAGGTTACTCTATCGAACGCATCTATGAACTGACCAAGATTGACCCGTGGTTTATCGGCAAACTGAAAAATATCGTAGACTACAAGCATAAACTGTCAACCTACAACTCGCTTGAAGAACTTCCGACAGAGGTACTTCGTGAAGCCAAAGTGATGGGATTCTCTGACTTCCAGATTGCCCGCTTCGTACTGAAGCCTCAGCAGGGTAACATGGAAAAGGAAAATCTGGCCGTTCGTTCTTACCGTAAGAAATTAGGCATCCTTCCGGCCGTGAAACGCATCAATACCGTAGCTTCCGAACATCCGGAACTGACCAACTACTTGTACATGACGTATGCCGTAGAAGGATACGATGTGAATTATTACAAGAATGAAAAGTCAGTCATCGTGCTGGGTTCAGGAGCTTACCGCATCGGTTCATCTGTGGAATTTGACTGGTGTTCGGTAAATGCCATCCAGACAGCCCGCAAGTTAGGCTACAAGTCTATCATGATTAACTACAACCCGGAAACAGTTTCTACCGACTACGACGTGTGCGACCGCCTGTACTTCGACGAATTGTCATTCGAACGCGTACTCGACGTGATTGATTTGGAACAGCCGCGCGGCGTCATCGTTTCCGTAGGTGGTCAGATTCCGAACAACCTGGCCATGAAACTTTACCGTCAGGCTGTGCCGGTACTCGGTACTTCTCCGATTTCTATTGACCGTGCTGAAAACCGTAACAAGTTCTCAGCTATGCTTGACCAGTTGGGCATAGACCAGCCGGCTTGGCAAGAACTGACCAGCCTGGACGATGTGAAAGACTTTGTCAAGAAAGTGGGTTATCCGGTACTGGTTCGTCCGTCATACGTACTGAGTGGTGCAGCCATGAACGTATGCTACGACCAGGAAGAACTGGAACGATTCCTGCAAATGGCCAGCGAAGTATCAAAAGAATATCCGGTAGTTGTATCACAATTCATGCAGGAGACTAAGGAAATAGAATTCGATGCTGTGGCACAGAACGGTGAAATCGTAGAATATGCCATTTCAGAACACATCGAATTTGCCGGTGTACACTCTGGTGATGCGACACTTGTCTTCCCGGCACAGCACATCTATTTTGCTACTGCCCGCCAGATTAAGAAAATCAGCCGCAAGATTGCCAAAGAACTCAATATCTCCGGTCCGTTCAACATCCAGTTCCTGGCTAAGAACAACGATGTGAAGGTAATCGAATGTAACCTACGTGCTTCACGTAGCTTCCCGTTTGTATCAAAAGTATTGAAGCGCAACTTTATCGAAACGGCTACCCGCATCATGCTGGATGCTCCTTACGTACGTCCTGACAAGCTGGCGTTTGACATTGACTGGATTGGGGTAAAAGCTTCTCAGTTCTCATTCGCCCGTCTGCAGAATGCCGACCCGGTACTGGGAGTAGACATGTCATCTACCGGTGAAGTAGGTTGCTTAGGAGACGACTTCGATGAAGCATTGCTGAATGCCTTGATTGCAACCGGCTACAAGATTCCGAAACAGTCCGTTCTGTTCTCTTCCGGCGCTACCAAGTCGAAAGTCGATTTGCTGGATGCCAGCCAGATGCTTCACCAGAAAGGATACAACATCTATGCTACAGCCGGTACGGCTGCCTTCCTGAACTCTCACGGCATCACCACTACTCCGGTGTTCTGGCCAGATGAACGCCCGAATGCAGAAAACAATGTGATGAAGATGATTGCAGAACATAAGTTCGACTTGATTGTCAACATCCCGAAAAACCACACCAAACGGGAATTGACCAACGGTTACCGCATCCGTCGTGGTGCCATCGACCACAACATTCCGTTGATTACCAACGCCCGTCTGGCCAAAGCGTTCATCGAAGCATTCTGCCACATGAACCAGAATGAAATCCAGATCAAGAGCTGGCAGGAATATAAATAAGGCATACCAAAGGTAGAAAATAAGAACGTCAAAGCGCTTGAAACAAAACGCTTTGACGTTTAAATTAAAACGCAAGTGCGTTTGAAGTAAAATGCACTTGCGTTTCAACTAAAACGTCCTTGCGTTTTCCCTTAAACGCAAGGACGTTTTTTTCATATACCTTTTTCTTATTTCAAAGCGGCTTCTATATCAGCCATAAGTTCTTGAAATTCAGCCTTTGTATAGCCTATTGAAGCATGAATCAGCTTACCGTCTTTTCCGAACAGATACGCTCTGGGGATTGTCTGGTCGGCAAAAAGAGAGAAGACCTCCCGTTTAGGATCCGGATAGAGCGGGAAACTGAACTTCTTCCGTTCATTGTATTTTTTCAGTTCTGCATCCGTATGCTCCCGGCCGATAACTAACAACTTGAAGTCCTTATTATCCTTGTATTTCGGCCACAAGGTCTTCTGAACTTCTGCCAGTTCTATCTGACAAGGACCGCACCACGTAGCAAACAAACTGACCAGCACTACCTTTCCTTTCAAATCGGCAGGTGTCACTTTACCATATATCTCCGAACTCAGGGTAATGGCAGGCATGGCATCACCCAAACTGATTTTTTCTTTCCCGGTGTCTTGTGCTGAAGCAGCCAGTACGCCCATCCAAATCAGACACAAAAGGCTCCAAATCCGTAAATTTTTCATTGTTCTTTCCTTTCTATAAAATGTTAAACCCTGACAAATATACCGTAAACCGCTGGAAAATCCGCCAAGGAGTCTATCTTTGTAAATAGTTTTAACGAAAAACAAGAGCGCGTATGATGACATTTATCTCGTGTGCCAAGACCATGACTGCACGTAGCAAAACTCCATATCCAGAAACCAGTACCCCTCATTTTCTGAAAGAAGCCCGCGAAAACGCCTTGTACATGACTCAATTTACTGCCGAAGAATTGGCTCAGATGCTGAAAGTGAATCCGAAGTTAGCAGCCGAAAACTATCTGCGCTACCACGAGTTTCTTTCACCGGAGACTCCTGCCCTGCCGGCGCTTTTAGCTTACACAGGCATCGTGTTCAAGCGCATCCATCCGGCTGACTTTACCGCAGAAGATTTCCGGTATGCCCAACAGCACTTGTTGATAACTTCTTTCTTATACGGATTGCTCCGTCCGCTGGACAGTATTCAAAATTACCGTCTGGAAGGCAATGTACGGTTGCCGGAACACGAGCGGAAAACCATGTTTGAATACTGGCGTCCTTTACTGACAGACTATTTCATTGATGCCATCCAGCAACAAGGAGGCATTCTTGTCAACCTGGCCAGCGGTGAAATGAAAGATTTGTTTGACTGGGAAAAAGTCTGTCGGGAAGTACAGGTCGTTACGCCCGAGTTCTACACACTGAAAAACGGGAAACCTACCACGGTAGTTATCTATGCCAAGATGTGCCGGGGCGAGATGACCCGCTTCATCCTGAAAAACCGGATAACACATCCGGAACAACTGAAAGAGTTTGAGTGGGAAGGCTTTTCCTATTGTAAGACATCTAGCAATAAAAACACATTTCGCTTCATATTGAAATAAGATAGAAATAGCTGTAATATCCAAGAAACACCTTCGTAAATGCAACTTAACTGGAATGCTATAACCGTGTAATGCAAAGTTGTCAATTTTGCAGCAGAAAAAAGCAAATGAGACAATGAACAAAGCAAGAAGATGGATTAGCGCAGCACTCCTTATTTCATTCTTCACTGCCAACACATTTGCAGTAGAAGTAAATGTAAACATCAAAGGCTGCATCACAGATCAGAAATCAAAAGAACCATTAATTGGAGCTACTGTACAAATCGTTGGAAGTAGTATTGGAGCCGTTACTGATATAGACGGAAATTTCCAGCTTTCAGGAGTGGAAGATGGTATTTATGACATTGAAATTAAATACGTAGGCTATAAAACTGCTGTCAAAAGACAGGTGAAAATTGAAAACAATAAAATTACAACACTCGATTTTGAGATGGTTACCGATGAGCATCTTTTATCGGATGTAATTGTAGTGGCCAAAGCTAACCGCGAATCTGAAAGCGTAACACTGCTGGAGCAAAAGCGGTCAGTAGTAGCTGTACAAGCTGTAGGCGCCAAAGAATTATCCAGGAAAGGGGTAAGTGATGCACAAGGAGCTGTCACAAAAATTTCTGGAATCTCCAAACAAGAAGGCGTAAAGAATGTATTCGTTCGCGGATTAGGCGACCGCTATAATATCACCACCCTTAACCGCTACCCTATTCCTTCCGAAGATCCGGAATACAAAAACATTGCTTTAGACATTTTCTCGACTGATATAATCCAATCCGTCGAAGTAAACAAAGCGTTTTATGGCAACACATCCGCCGATGCATCTGGTGCGAATATCAATATTACCTCCAAAGAGCTGACAGGAGATGACAGCTTGGACTTCAGCCTTTCTGGAGGTATCAATACCAAAACTATATCAGCCGATTTACAACAAGCCAGCGGAATCAATCTGTTTGGTTTTGCTAATACTACGCAACCCGGGGAAGATTTACAAAACTATTGTTTTAAAAATGCAATCGACCCTTCGTTGAAGAATGCAGCCGTCAACCAAAGCTATAGCATTTCAGGCGGAAAACGTTTTTACCTCAATGAGAATCCATTCTCCTTCTTTGTAGTAGCCAGCCATAACCGAAACTATTCATTCTACGAAGAAGAAGTGAGAAACACCGTCACTACAGGCGACCTATCACAAGATATGACGGGCGAAATCTCCAACATCGAGACCAGCCAGATAGCTATGGCCAATCTGAACTATACTCACAACCAGAAACATCAGCTGGCCTATAACTTTATGATGGTACATGCTTCAAAAGCATCTGTAGGCGATTACCTCGGTATGGATGCTGACTATCAGTCCTCTGATACGTATGAAGGGTTCATGCGCCGCCAACAGACAAATGACAACTTGTTATTTGTAAATCAGCTTAACACACAATGGGATTTGGGCAAAAATTTCAAACTGGATGCCGGACTCTCCTATAATACCATCCAAGGCAATGAGCCGGACAGAAGAATCAATAATCTGGTAAAGACAAGCAAAGGCTATGTACCCATGAAAGGAACAGGAGTACAGCAACGATATTTCTCTGAACTGGATGAAAAAGACCTGAATATCCGTGCCGGACTGACCTATAAAATTTATGACGGTTATGGTGACTTGTCCAACATACAGTTAGGTTACATGGGGCGCATTGTAGATGACAATTTCGAAGCGACAGAATACGATATGTCCGTCATCAAACAATCTGTCTTCGATATTGAACACATTGCTCTTGCCGATTACTACAACCAGGAAAATCTGAAAAATGGTTTGTTCAAACTCGACCGTAATGTGGACGAATATGGTGTACAGAAAAACATTCATTCAGCGTATGCAGAAGCCACATATCAGCTTTCCTCACACTTCATTGCCAATGTCGGATTAAAATACGATGATGTTCACATGAATGTGGATTACAATGTAAACCGGGGAGGAACAAAAGGAGAAAATGAAATTGACAAATCTTATTTCTTACCCAGCCTCAATCTGCGCTACAATTTCAATGACAAACATGCGCTCCGTCTGGCAGCCAGCAAGACTTACACTCTCCCACAAGCTAAGGAAATATCTCCGTTCCGCTACATTAATGTAAGTTTCAATAGCCAGGGTAACCCCAACTTGAAACCTTCAGATAATTACAATGTAGATTTAAAGTGGGATTTCTATATTTCTCCAAGCGAACTATTCTCCATCACCGGATTCTATAAATATATTCAGAATCCAATCTCAAGAATTGAAATTGCCAGTGCCGGAGGATTTCTCTCTTATGAGAACATTGCTGACCATGCGACTGTAGCCGGTGTAGAAATGGAATTCAAAAAAGACCTGTTCAACCGCACACTTCAGGATAATGGTGTAAGCAAACTCAGTCTGGGTATCAATGGAGCCTACACATATACATACGCAAAAGTTCCTTTGGCAACTGACTCCAACGGCTCACAACTGGAAGGTGCCGCACCATGGATTGTAAATGCCGATTTAAGCTACTTATATAGAAAAGGACAAAAAAGCTTTACCAACACACTGGTAGCAAATTATTTCAGTGACCGTATCCATACCATCGGAACCGAAGGATATCAAGACATTGTTGAAAACGGAATCCCAACTTTGGACTTCATATCTTCTGCACAGTTGAACAAATATATTACAATAAGCCTGAAAGCACGTAACCTATTGAACTCCGCACACCAACTAACTCGAAAAGGTAACGCAGACGGAAAGGAAGTGGTGCTGAGTAAATATAAAAAAGGAATAGACTTCAGTATCGGAGTATCTTGTAATTTCTAATAAAAACATTACATAAACCATAAAAAAGACGATCAATTTTCTTAATCAATCATTAATTATGAAAAAGGTATTTTTAACAGCAATGGCCTTTGCTGCCATGGTAAGCAGTGTTAGTTTCACTTCTTGTAGTAACGAAGAAGATGTACCAGGGCCAGGCACAGGTGGTGAAAAGATTGAACTAAATGGAACAGTTGAAGGTATCATGACATTGGATGCCAATAATGAATATATCCTGAACGGTACTCTGACTGTTACTGACGGAGCTACATTAGAAATTCCTGCAGGAACAAAAATCAAGGCTGCAAAAGGATTTGGGAACTATATCATCGTAGCACAAGGTGGTAAAATCAATGCAAAAGGAACTGCGGACAAACCTATTATCTTTACGGCTGACAACGAAGAAAACGCAACTACAGGATATTGGGGCGGTCTGATTATCAATGGTAAAGCACCTATTTCAGGAGCAGCCAGTGGAGAAACAGGTTCGACAGAAGTAGACAACAACCTGAAATATGGTGGAACAGATGAAAACGATAATAGTGGTACTTTAGAATATGTACAACTGCTGTACACTGGTGCTCGTTCCAATGCAGACATCGAACATAATGGTCTGACATTGAATGGAGTCGGAAAAGGTACTACCATTAAAAATATTTACATCGCAGAAGGCGCAGATGATGCCATTGAATTTTTTGGAGGTACAGTAAATGTAGAAAATATTCTTGCTGTAAACTGCGATGATGATATGTTCGACTTTACACAAGGTTATAAAGGTACTTTGAGTAACTGCTACGGAGTATGGGAAGAAGGATTTACCAGCACAGAAGAAGACCCACGTGGGGTAGAAGCTGACGGAAACCTTGACGGGAAAGGTCCGGATCACCAGGGACAATCTGATTTTACCATCAAGAACATGACCATTGCAACTTATGCGAGCGGACAAGAAATGGATGATGCCATAAAAGTACGTAGAGGTGCTACCGCACATATTGAGAATGCACTGGTTCTTGGAAATGGAAAAATCAAAGACTTTATTGACGTAACAGACTCTAAAGGAGCTGCTACAACAAACACCAGCATGAGTGTAACAAATCAAGTCAACACCGCATTTAGTGGAACAATAATTAACAATGGTGATGTAAACTACGAAAATATTAAGGTAGAAGCTGGCAACACAGGAGCAGAGCAATCACTTTTCACTTGGACAGGATATAAATTCCCTAGTTCGGATGTGGTAATTTCAGAAGAAAACTTACCTACCAGCATTGATACTGAAGTAACATTAGATGCCAGCAAGCTTTACATTATTGAAGGGGCTGTCATTGTGAAAGATGGTGGTGTATTGAACATTCCAGCCGGCACTACATTAAAGGCAAGAAAAGGATTCGGAAACTATATCTTAGTAGACAGAGGGGGAAAAATCAATGCAGAGGGTACAGCTGTAAAACCTATTACATTTACCGCAGACACTGAATCTGCTACAGCCGGATACTGGGGCGGACTGATTATTAATGGTAAAGCTATAATCTCCGGCGAATCAGCAGGCAGTGAAGGTTCTACAGAAATTGACAACAACTACAAATACGGTGGGTCTGACAATGCAGACAATTCAGGTGTACTGAAATATGTGAAACTGCTCTACACAGGTGCCCGTTCCAATGCTGACATTGAGCATAACGGACTGACATTAAATGCCGTAGGAAAGGGAACAACAATTGAAAACATTTATGTGGCAGATGGTGCTGACGATGCTATCGAATTCTTTGGAGGCTCTGTCAATGTAAAAGGATTATTGGCTGTCAACTGCGATGATGACATGTTCGACTTCACACAAGGATACTGCGGTACTTTGTCTGACTGCTATGGAAGATGGGAAGAAGGATTTACCAGCACAGAAGAAGACCCACGCGGTGTAGAAGCAGACGGTAATCTGGACGGAAAAGCTCCTGACCACACTCCTCAATCTAATTTCAAAATTGAGAACATGACTATTGAAAATCTATCTAAAGAAGCTGAAATGGATGATGCCATCAAGATTCGCCGTGGTGCCAAAGCAACTATCGTCAATGCATTGGTTAAAGGGTCTGGATTAGTCAAAGACTTAGTAGACCTGGAGGACGGAAAAGGAAATGCTGATGCCGCTACAACTATCAGTGTCAGCAAGGAATTAAGTCAGGCGACTAAAAACGATGTAAAGGGTAACGGAAATGTAACTGTTGCAAACGGTAATACCGGTGTTTCTACTGACACATTTGCATGGACAGGCTATAAATTCTAAACAAAGATTTATACACTAATACGTTTGATTTTATCTCCAGTTTCGTACAAGACATATACTCTGTACGAGGCTGGAGATTCTTTTTTATCCCAATTTTCCAATTTTCTAAAGTGTTTTTCCTATTTTTGTACAGACCAAAATAAATAAGATTATGTATCCTTTGAAATTCAAACCTATTTTAAAATCGACCCTTTGGGGAGGAGAACGTATTATTCCTTTTAAACAACTGGACTGTCAGCAGGAACAAGTGGGCGAAAGCTGGGAAATCTCAGACGTACCGGGCGACGAATCTGTAGTAGCAGAAGGTGCAGATGCCGGCAAGAACCTGACTCAGCTGATGGAAGAATATAAAGGAAAGCTGGTGGGAGAAGAAAACTACAAGCGATTCCAGGGCAAATTTCCTTTGCTTATCAAGTTTATTGACGCCAAGCAGGATTTGTCTATTCAGGTACACCCTGACGATGAACTGGCCATGAAGCGCCACCAGTCTATGGGTAAAACAGAAATGTGGTATATCATCGACAATACCGGCGGACAGGCACACTTGTATTCAGGTCTGAAAAAACAGATTACTCCGCAGGAATATGCCGACATGATTGAAAACAATACAATTTGTGATGCCCTCGACAAGTATGACGTACAGCCGGGGGATGTATTCTTCTTGCCGGCAGGACGTATCCACAGCATCGGAGCCGGATGCTTCCTGGCAGAAATACAGCAGACTTCCAACATCACTTACCGTATTTATGACTTCAACCGCAGAGATAAGAACGGTAACTTGCGTGAACTGCATACGGAACTCTCAAAAGATGCCATCGACTATACTGTATCTGATGATTATCGTACGCACTATGAACCGCGTAAAGATGAACCGGTGGAACTGGTAAGCTGTCCGTACTTCACTACTTCTGTTTACAACCTGACAGAAACCATGAACATGGACTACAGTGAACTGGATTCGTTTGTTATTTACATCTGCATGAAGGGAGCCTGCACCATTACTGACAACGAAGGCAACCGCATCAGCGTAAAAGCAGGTGAATCTGTATTGTTCCCGGCTACTACCCAGAACCTGGAAGTTGTACCGGAAGGAGAAGTCTCTTTCCTGGAAACTTACGTATAATCTGATTGGATTTATACTCATAGCTGAGTCCTTTTCTCTTGTCCTGTTTCAGGCAGAGAAAGGGACTCAGTCATTTTTTACAAAAGCATTAGGTGATACGCCCGTAATCTGACGGAACACACGATTGAAATGGTTGGGAGTGGCAAAACCTACTTCGTATGCAATCTGCTGCATGGTCCTTCCCCCATCAGCAAAAAGCTCGATAGCCCGCATGATTCTCAGATTGTTCACATAATAGCTGAAACGAATGCCCGACTCATTGAACAAACGGCTCAGGTTGCGCACAGAGAATCCGAAATGGGCAGCCAGTTGCGGCATCTTCAAATTCTCATGCAAATGCTCCTGCAGATAGGCCAGAATAGGATGCAAACGTGCATCATTGGGAATGGCCAGCATCTTCAACAAGAAGCCCATATCCTGGCTGATGGAGGGCAGCAGGTTGAAAAAGCTGAGTGCAAAGGCATACAAATCGGGAGAATCAGCCTGTTCTATCTCCGTCCCCTTGGAAGCAATAAATTTCAAGTTCTCTGCAATAAAGGAGTTGGTGTGATAAATGGAGAATTCTTTCAAGGCGGTATCCTTCTCATCCGCATCCAGCGACAGGTAGAAAATAACCAGTGACACCTGCCGGTTCTTGCTGGACAATTCATGCTCCGTACAGCCGGGTATCCAGGCGATGTGCTTCTCTGGCACAAAATAACTTGTGGAACCTATCTGCACATGCAACGTGCCGGAAAGAGTATAGATAATCTGGCACTTTTCATGTGCATGGCCCGGCAGTTTAATTTCTTCCCATCCGGTTTTCTTGATGCGGATGGTTTCCTTACTCGTCTGCTTTATCAGCGAAAAGCTGACCCACAACCAGCAGAACTTGATTCGTTCGGAACGCAGACCTCACATCAGTCTGACAGCTACCAATGAATTTAACGGACCGATTCTAGTAGAAGTCCCGCCATTGAACAACAACTTTAACTACTGGTTTGCCGGAGTAGGTATCTCGTATAACCTGGATGCGTTGTTTAAGAGCAAGAAGAAGCTGAAACAGGCACGGATAGCCACTTCAAAAGCAGAAAAGAACTACCAGCTGGTCAAGGAAGAAATAGAGAACAAGGTACACGAAGCGTACGTGAACCTGAATGAAGCTTACGTTAGACTGAATACCCAGCAAAAAAGCGTACAGCTGGCACATGAAAACTTCCGCATCGTGCGGCAACGTTACCTGAACGGTCTGTCACTGATTACCGACATGCTGGATGCCAGCAACATGCAGCTGGACATGGAATTACAGCTGGCCAACTACCAGATAGGTATATTGTATCAATATTACCTGCTGAAAAAAATTACGGGAACACTTTAATGAATTTCATATTTACACAAAAACAAAAAAATATATGATGCGAAACAAAAAAAGAGCTATTTCTAATTTCTTTATACTGCTGGTCCTCGTAGCCGGTATCAGCTGGGTTTGCGGCAAATTTATCCATTTAGGCAATGTGGAATATACAGACAATGCCCAGGTGAAGCAACACCTGACTCCTGTCAGCACACGGGTACAGGGCTTCATCAAGAAAATCTGTTTTGAGGAATATCAGACAGTAAAAAAAGGAGACACCTTGGCCATCATAGAAGATACGGAGTACCGTCTGAAAGTGGCACAGGCCGAGGCTGACTATCGCAATGCACTGGCCGGAAAGAGTGCCATGCATACCACTATCAACACCACACAGAACAACATCCTCGTAACGGATGCAGCCATTGATGAGCAGCGTATTCGTCTGCAAAATGCACAGACAGATTACAAACGTTATCAGGAATTGCTGAAAGAAGAAGCCGTTACCCCCCAGCAATTCGACCGGGTAAAAACGGATTACGAAGCTACACAGGCACGCTATGAACAGCTGTTACGCCAGAAGCAATCAACTTTGCTACAGAAGCAGGAACAGACCCAGCGACTGGAACAGAATGAATCGGCTATTAAACTGGCAGAGGCTGCACTCAACCTGGCCAAACTGAACCTCTCTTATACAGTGATTCTGGCTACTACAGACGGAGTGACCGGACGAAAAAACATCCATGAAGGAGAGTTAGTTCAGCCTGGACAAGCCTTGGTAACTTTGGTAGACGGTACGGAGAAATGGGTCATTGCCAACTACAAGGAAACTCAGACTACCGACATGAAGAGAAATCAGCTGGTGGAAGTAAGAGTAGATGCCATCCCTGATGTGAAATTTGAGGGACGTATCGCTTCTATTTCGGATGCTACCGGAGCTTCCTATTCACTTATTCCACAAAACAACTCGGCCGGTAACTTCGTAAAAGTAGAACAGCGCATCCCTGTCCGTATCGAGTTTACAAAAAACAACCGTCCCGAAGACTTGCAACGCCTGAGAGCCGGAATGAATGTAGAATGTTACGTTAAACAGTAAACAAGAAATGGCTGAACCACGTCCCCAGATTCCTTATTTCAAAGAATTCTTACCGACTCCAGTCTGCATCGGCCTGTCGCTCTTCTTTGCCATGGTCTTTCAGTTTAACGGAGGAGTTTTCCTGCCGGCTGCTACTCAGATGTCGAGCGCATTAGGATGTATCCAGGAAGATGTAACCATGGCAGCCTATGCCTCCTTCATCGGTATGACCGTCATATTTCCGATACTGTTCCGTCTGAAATCCCGATTCACCACCCGGTCTATTTTCATGACGGTATGCCCGGTGCTCATTCTCTGCAACCTGATTACCATGCATACAGACAACATCTTTCTTATGATTTGTGTATGCTTCGTATCGGGATTCTTCCGCATGTGGGGCACCTTCGAGTGTTTCTCCAATACCCGTCTGAGCATCACACCTTCCGGAAATTTCTCGGTGTTCTATCCCGTTATCTATATCATCGTGCTTGAAAGTATACAGTTGTCCGGACTGGTCACCATGCACATCAACGACTGGGCCAACTGGCAATACATGCACTGGTTTGTCATCGGCATGCTGATGGTGGTATGGATTTGCGTCATGTGCCTGACACGGACTATCCGTCTGGGTAAAAAGATTCCTTTATATGGTATAGACTGGATAGGCCTCCTCTTATGGACAGCCATGCTGTTTGCGATTGTTTTTATCTGCATCTATGGAGACTTTTACGACTGGCTGGACAGCGTACAAATTCGCTCCTGCATTGTAATAGCCGTAGTTTCCTTACTGATAAACATTAACCGGATGACTTCCATACGGCACCCATATATAGATCCGCAGGTATTCCGCTACAAGAAATTCCCCGTAGTGTTGTTCCTGTTCTTGATGCTCTGTCTGTTTCTCACCACCTCCTCTGTACTGCAGAATGCGTTTATGACCTCCATTTTACAGTACGATACGCTAAACGCCATTTCATTGAACTGGTGTGTATTTGCAGGAATCCTGGCTGGAGCAGGCATCGTATTCTTCCGGCAAGCAGTATTAAAAAAAGGATATAAACTATTGATTTCTGTCGGATTTACACTGATTGTCATGTACCAGTATTACATGTATTTTCTGATATACCCCGATTTGAATATTGAAAGTTTATATCTGCCCAACTTTTTAAAAGGCATCGGTCATGGAGTACTTTATATTTCGCTGACCATTTATGTAGCGAAGCATATACCCTTCAAGCATTTCTTCCAGTCTTTGTGCGTACTCAGCTTCATTCGTACCAGCATTGCAACCCCGCTGGGAGCAGCCATATTGAACCGCTGGATGAAACACCTGCAACGCGACAACTGGGGGTTATTAAGTAGAGACATGGACAACCTGCACGAGTGGATGCCGGATGTATCAGTCATACAACTCTATAATGAAGTAAACACCCAAACCATGCTGACCAGCCTGAAAGAGTTGTTCGGCTGGGTATGTCTGTTAGGAACTGTTTTTCTTGTAATCGTGCTCAGCTACCGAATTTGGCGCGACCGCCACTTGGCAGCTCTCAAAATGCTGCATAGCCTGCCCGTAAAGAAACGGTACAGGCCATCCAGCGTACATAGAATCTCTAAGAATTAGAATTTATAGCCAGCAGTGAAGAAGAACGCCAAGTTGCGTGTCTTTGAATTGCTGGCTAATTTGCAGCATCCAAATTCTCCGTCAAGTCCTACCGTCCAGCGTTTAAAGTCAAGTGCCACACCAGCCATCACACCGGCATCAAAACGACGCAGCCCTGAGACGATTTCTCCTTCAATCTTTGATTCACCGAAAGTGTTATAAGATACAGTCAAGTCATCAATATCAATATTCCGCTTGCCGTTTACCCCATAAGCCAAATAAGGACCTGCCGTAAACACCATATCAAAATTAGCAGCCGTGCCTACATGAAAGGCAGCCAGCAAAGGCATCTCAAAATAATTCTGGTTTACGTGCATATCCACCACATTATGCGTATTAGCCCCTACATAATCCACGTCTATGCTTGCTCCTTTCGAAGCCCAGTATAATCCGGTCTGGAATGACACCAGTCCACTCAAAGGTACATCAATTCCTACTCCAACCTTCTGGTTAAACAATGGAGAAGAATCTCCGGCATCCTTTCCCATCCAGGTACTCATACCCAGTCCAAGTTCCATACTCCAGGTTACTTTTGTCTGTGCGGCCATTGTCAAAGCTACAAACAACCCTGCCACTATGCATGCAATCTTTTTCATAAGCTCAAATAATAGATGAATTACACAAATTTAAAAAGATAAAGCGGAGAAACAAATAAAAAGGGAGCAAAAAAGAAGTTTTCACCTCTTTTTGCTCCCTATCTATTAGTTATTCAATCGCCTTATTAGAACTCGTAGTCAATACCAATGGAAATATTCTCGCCATCCAAAGCAACGCCGAATCCGTTTCCGCTCATATTACGATAATAGTCGTCACGATAACCCGCAAAACCGACTTTAGTAATAAAGCTGAAATTATCATTCAACTTCACCGCCAGGCCCGGTTTCACTCCGATTTCAAAACCATTTACTGAATCCGCATGTTTTGCCTTGTAAGTAGAGAATCCAAATCCCATATCCAAAAACAAACGGACAATCTTGTTTTCATAGAAAGAGTAACGTGCATACGGTGCCAAGGCAAATGCATTGGTACTTACTTCATGTTCGTCATCATAGCCATTGTGCGCATAAGCTAGTTCCACACCTACAGCCCATTTTTCACTCAGGTTATAACCTACATCCGGTGTGATAGAGAATGAAGTCTTATCTACATCATTGTTTCTCCACAAGCTGATACCACCACCTAAATAAACACCTTCCTGTGCGCTGGCAGTGATGGCAGCCATTACAATTACTACGAGTAAAAATAATTTTCTCATAATCTTCTTTTTTTAGTTTTACAAATATATTAACAACTGAATACAGTTTTTTGTTCACTTTTATCCCTGTTTGTGTCTGTTGGCTCTCCGGCGGCGATATTCCGCTTTCATCTTGGCAGAGCCAGAACCATGCAAACCCGTAATGTAAGTTTTCTTCTTAGCCTTGGTCTTTACTTTCTCTTCTTTCTTTTTTCCGTCAGAAGACTTCCCGCCTCTGAACACAATTCCTTCTGTCAATATCTTTTCAATATCCATATTCTTTCATTTTTTAGGAGATAATTTCACATGTTTTCCTGCTTTCGTACATACCAGCGTACGCTTCAATGGGACACGGGTAGACATATTAAATAATAATCCGGGATTAAAATGCTGTCCGTTGGCCCTAAGTTCAAAATGTAGGTGCTCTGTGGTAGCACGTCCGGTACGCCCGGTCAATCCTATTACCTGACCCGCCTTTACTGAATCACCCGGTGCAACAAAGTTCTTGGAATTATGACTGTACACGGTTTCCAGTCCATTAAAATGCCGCACCACAATCACCTTTCCATATCCGCCGTAACTTTTGGCCATGCGCACCACACCGTCGAACACACAAAGAATAGAATCATTGGCCTTGGTCTTTATATCTGCTCCCGAATGTCCACCACGGCTTCCATAAGCCGAAATAACCTTTCCTCCAGGAAGCGGAAAGCAGAACTGCGAATCGGCCAGACACTCCAGATGTATCTCCACGCTATTTCCCTTTGAGAACAGTCCCGGTGTATGTACCCTGACATGGCTACGCTCCATGTGTGTAAATCCGGTTTTCACAGGTTCATCAGCCTGCATATTTCCCATACAAAGGAACAACAGCCCAAGTATTACAATCAAGCGATTCATTCTATTCAAAATAATAAAGTTCTACATCCTGGGCATCCGCAAATTCTTCCAGCAGGTTCACCATATAGTCTACATCTTCCTCCAGACCTTCACTTCCACTATATGCATTCATAATAGCCAACAGATGAGTGGTTTCCGATGAAATCTTTGTCCGTTCATTATCGCTTGTCGGCGTACCCACACCTCCCACGGCATCTCGATATACCGGCATTCCCTCAATGTTCAATTCTCCACGCCCAATACCTTCGTAAGGCTCACCCGCCTTTCCGATACCTAATACCAGCTTGTCTCCTTGAATCTTATCCCGGTCAAAGCCACCGATGGAATGCCCACTATTGATGGACGCCAGGTTAATCAAATCGACCAGTGTATCTATCTGATAAAGTGAAAGTCCTCTTAACAAACGGCGGCATAAAGCTTCTGAAGAAGGACGGTAACGGCTGGGATCTTTCCCACATTTCTTATAAGCCTGACGAGTAGCCTGAATGGCAGGCATCTCTTTGATAGAATCAATGGTATATTTCTGACGGTAAAGTTCCGTAAACTCACCGATACGTTTCCACAGTTCTTCACTATATGGAGAATTCTTTACCGTCGCAAATACAGCGGCTCCACGAAACTGCGGCCAAGCCTGCCGTAATTCCTCTGATACTTCAATATTCAAATCCATTTCGCTATTTTCTTAAATGGTTCTACATCCGCATAATCCCCGACAAAATACGCCCGGAACGAATGCCCAGCCGACGCGCCGAGAAGAAATCCGTATAATTTTGATAGGTACAAATCCCTGCTACTTCCACATTCTCCTTCTTTACTCCTTTAGACAGCAACTGCATCCGGTTGGCTTCCCAAAGGTCGAGGTGCCACTTCTCATCTCTGCGGGCGATGCAAGCCATATCAAATCCGGCTGCTTCAAAGGCTTCATACACCTCATCTCCCACTTCAAAAGCATCCAGAGAGATACCCGGTCCGATATAAGCCTGTACGTCTTCTCCCTTCGTGCCATAAAGTTCCGCCATCTTGTCCAATGTCTTTTCCACGATGCGCTTCACTGTTCCCCGCCATCCGGCATGTATCGCCGCAATTACTTTCCGCCGGGTATCATAGCAAAGCACAGGGATACAATCGGCAGTAGAAATGCAAAGACAGACCTGCCTCATGTCGCTGACCATCGCATCCACTCCTTCCAGTTGTTTCAATTGTTCTTCGGAAGAAAGCCGTAAAAAGGCCTCATCCACAACCTTCACCACCGTATCGTGCGTTTGATGGGGTACAACCAGCATCCGGGGACGCACAGGCAACAACGAACACAGCAGTTCTCGGTTCCGTTCTACCTTATCGGGCACATCACCACAATAATGATTGCAGTTAAACGAAGCATAATTCCCCTCACTGCAACCTCCGTGACGTGTCGTAGAGAAACAAAAAATGTCGGTGTGCGAACTTTTCGGGCCGTACACCAACATTCTTTTATCATCAGTCAGATTATTCATTACTTTTGTGGTTCGTCCTCCCAGTCTATCTCTTCGTACTCGTAGTCAAAGTCATCATCCTCATCCACATCCTCATATTCATAGTCAAAGTCTTCGTCTTCGCCCATATCTTCCAATTCCTTGCGAAGTTTGGTCATATCTTTCGGACGATGTACGATGGCTTCCCGACGTACTGCTTCCAACTGGTTACTGTCTTTATTCAGTTCGGCCCAGAGCAAGTCTTTCAACTGCTGGATACCCATTCCAGACACCGAAGAAATAAAGACATGAGGTATATCTTCAGGTAATGTAGGTTCCAGCATCTGCATCAGTTCCTCGTCCAGCATGTCACATTTCGTGATGGCCAACACCCGCTGCTTGTCCAGCATCTCCGGATTAAAGGTAGCCAGCTCGTTCAACAGAATCTCATACTCCTTACGTATGTCATCCGTATCGCCCGGTACCATAAACAGCAACAATGAGTTGCGCTCAATATGACGCAAGAACCGCAGTCCCAGTCCTTTTCCTTCACTGGCTCCTTCAATGATACCCGGAATATCCGCCATCACGAAAGACTTCCCTTCGTGATAAGACACAATTCCCAGGTTAGGTTCCAGCGTGGTAAAAGGATAATTGGCAATTTTCGGACGTGCGGCAGAAACTGAAGAAAGCAAAGTAGATTTTCCGGCATTCGGAAAACCTACCAGACCTACATCCGCCAATAATTTCAATTCCAAAATCACCGTCATCTCCTGCATCGGTTCACCCGGTTGGGCAAAACGGGGTGCCTGACGGGTTGCTGTACGGAAATGCCAGTTCCCCAATCCTCCACGTCCGCCTTTCAGCAAGATGACTTCCTGTCCGTGCTCCGTTACGTCGCACACATATTCCCCTGTTTCGGCATTATATACTACCGTTCCACAAGGCACTTCAATGACTTTATCTGCCCCGTCCTTTCCGAAACTTTTGTTTTTCGAGCCGTTACCTCCGTGTTCCGCAAACACATGACGGTCGTACTTCAGGTGCAGCAATGTCCAGTAATTGCGGTTTCCCCGCAAAATCACATGACCTCCTCTACCACCGTCGCCACCGTCCGGACCTCCGTTGGGCATATACTTCTCACGGCGCATGTGCACCGAGCCACGGCCTCCCTTTCCGGAGCGGCAGTAGATTTTTACATAATCAACAAAATTCGATTCAGCCATAAATTCAAGTTTAAGAACTGGCAGACCGTCACCGGCCCGCCAGTTTTTTATTATTTAAAGTTTATCAATAGCCGCGCAAATATCAGCGAAGATACCGTCCATAGTACCCAGTCCCTGAATGTGGCAATATTTACCGTCGTTCTTGTACCAGTCAATCAACGGAGCAGTCTGAGAGTGGTATACCACCAGACGCTTCTTGATAGTTTCTTCATTATCGTCAGCACGACCAGATTCCTGTCCACGTTTAATCAGACGAGTCATCAGTTCATCTTCAGGAACTTCCAGGTCAAGCATGATAGAAACTTCCTGTCCGCGTACCTTCAACATTTCTTTCAAAGCCTCAGCCTGAGCGATTGTACGAGGGAATCCATCGAAAATCACACCTTTGCTATCCTTGAAGCTGTCGAATACGCTAGCCAGAATATCAATCATCAACGCATCCGGAATCAACTGACCATTGTCGATATAACCTTTTGCAGTTTTACCCAGTTCCGTGCCGTTCTTGATTTCTGCACGCAATACATCTCCCGTAGAAATATGGTTCAAGCCATATTTTTCCACAATACGAGCACTCTGAGTTCCTTTACCTGAACCCGGAGCACCAAAAATTACAATATTCAACATGTTGTCTTATAATAAATAAAAAAATTACTCTATCACTGTATAGATGTCACGATAGTTCCGTCCGAAGCCATCGTAATCCAATCCGTAGCCCACGATAAAATCATTCGGAATATTCATCGCCACATAGTTTATATCCAAATCTACCTGCAACTTATCCGGTTTCACCAGCAGTGTGGCAATACGGATTTCTTTCGGATTGCGTGCCTTCAGGGTTTCCAGCAAACGCTGCATGGTCAGTCCCGTGTCCACAATATCCTCCACGATTACCACCGTACGTCCTGAAATGTCTTCATTCAGTCCTACCAGTTCTTTCACCTTTCCTGTAGAAGCCGTTCCCGCATACGAAGCCAGCTTCACAAAAGAAATCTCACATGGAATCGTCAGATGTTTCATCAAATCGGCCGTAAACATGAACGAGCCGTTCAACACACTCAAGAACAACGGATTTTCACCCTCCAAGTCATGATTGATTTCATTGGCCACACGTGCCACCTCCTTCAGGATATCCGCCTCTGGGATAAACGTTTTGAAACGCTTGTCTTTAATCTGAATCGTATCCATGTTATAATCTAGTTTTAGAAATTGTGCAAATTTACGGATTTTCCCTAAAACCTCCACACTTCCCCCTGAGTATTTAAAGATATTTTCAATAGAATATATATCCCATTCGAGGCTTTTTTCGTACTTTTACCGACAAAATAGCTATTTTATATATACAATGAAAATTTTAAGTTGTACACAACAAAAAGAGGCAGATGCATATACCATCGCCCACGAATCTATATTGTCAATCAACCTTATGGAAAAAGCCGCCGGTCTGTTGGCACAAGCTATCAGCGAGCGATATGACAAGTCACACCGTCTTGTCGTATTTGCCGGTCCCGGGAACAATGGCGGAGATGCACTGGCCGTAGCCCGGATTCTTTTCCTTAAGAACTATCCGGTAGAAGTCTATTTGTTCAACGTAAAAGGCACCCTTTCTGAAGAATGCCTCACCAACATCCAGCGCCTGAAAGAAAGCGGATTTGCCAACTACACCGAAGTCAGCAACCAGTTCGACCCGCCTCATCTGGGCAGCCACGACGTAGTAATCGACGGTCTGTTCGGTTCCGGACTTCAAAAACCGCTGAGCGGAGGATTTGCAGCCGTAGTACAATACATCAATGCTTCTCCTGCCCAAGTAGTATCCATCGACATCCCTTCCGGACTGATGGGAGAAGACAATACCCATAACATCCGACAAAATATCATCAAGGCCGACCTGACCCTGAGTATTCAATTGCCTAAACTCTCTTTCCTCTTTGCCGAAAACGCAGATGTGGTAGGCGAATGGCAACTGCTCGACATCGGTATCAGCCGCGAATTCATCGAATCAGCCAAGACAAACTATTACATCACCGAAGCCAGCGAAATGCGTGCGCTCATCAAACCGAGAAAGAAATTTGCCCACAAAGGCATGTTCGGCCACGGCCTGCTGATAGCCGGTTCCTACGGTATGGGAGGAGCTGCCTTGTTAGCTTCACGTGCCTGCCTGCGTTCGGGCATCGGACTACTCACCGTACACACCCCTGTATGCAACCATGACCTGCTACAGAGCAACGTGCCCGAAGCCATGGTACAGGATGACGTACACGACCGCTGCTTTGCCGAAGCCGCCGACCTCGACAACTTCCAGGCCGTAGCCATCGGCCCGGGATTAGGACAGGAAGAAATCACGGTGCAGGCGCTGTTCGACCAGGTAAGCAACTGCTATATTCCTTTGGTCTTAGATGCAGATGCACTCAACATCTTCAGCAGCTACCGTAACTACCTGACCCGTATTCCCCGCCACAGCATTCTTACTCCACATATCAAGGAACTGGAACGCATCATCGGACGCTGCAGCAACAGCTACGAGCGTTTGTCAAAGGCGAAAGAACTGGCGGCCCACCTGCAATGCTACATCGTACTGAAAGGAGCATGGACGGCTGTCATTACCCCCGACGGAGTGACTTACTTCAACCCCACAGGTAATCCGGGTATGGCCACAGCCGGAAGCGGCGACGTACTTACCGGTGTCATCCTGTCACTGCTCTCACAAGGCTACACACACGAAGAAGCCTGCCGCTTAGGTGTCTATGTACACGGTCTGGCCGGTGACATCGCCTGCCAGCAAAAGGGAGTAATCGGCATGACCTCCGGTGACATTGCAGACGCATTGCCGGCCGCATGGAAACAACTAATGGAAACTAAATGACAGACAATATGAAAAAAGGAATCATTGCATTGGGACTGCTGGCCTCTCTAAGTGCCTACTCCCAAGAAAGCTATGTGCCACAGGCAGGCGAAGGCATCGTGTACTTCCTGCCCAAGACCAAAGTAGCCATTGACATCATTGCCACCAAGGTAGACTACCAGCCGGGCGACTTCAGCCTTTATGCCAGCCGCTACCTGCGCCTGAACAATATCAGCTCACAGCCCGAAAGCCATTGGGAAATCAAGGATATTCAGGTTCGTCTTGTAGGAGTACCCGACTCTACCAAAGCCTACATCATGAAGTTGAAAGATAAGAGTGTGGCATCCAATGTAGAACTGACCGACAAAGGGATTGTAAAAGCCATCAATACGACCTCTACCGAAAAAGAATCTCTTCCTGACTACAAGTTAGAGAAACCACAGCCTCATGAGAATGCCCGCAAATACATGACAGAAGACATCCTCATGGCCGGTTCCAGCGCAAAAATGGCAGAACTGACCGCCCGCGAAATCTACAACATACGCGACAGCAAGAACACTATCCTGCGCGGTCAGGCAGAAACCATGCCTAAAGACGGGGCTTCTCTCCAACTGGTTATTGACCAGCTGAACAAACAAGAAAAAGCCCTGATGCAAGCGTTTACCGGTACTACCGACCGCACAGATAAAGTCTTCACAATATTGGTAGAGCCCAATAACGATGCACAAGAGCAAGTTGCCGCTCGTTTCTCCACCCAGTTAGGAGTACTACCGACCGACAATCTGGCTGGTGACCCGGTTTATGTTTCCATCCGCAACACTTCTACCCTTCCCATGCCGGAAGAAGATAAGAAAAAGAAAAAAGCAGATGGTGCCATCTACAATGTACCGGGTAAAGGAAATGTCACGGTAACTTATCAGGGTAAAAAACTTTTCAACGACGAAATGCCGTTCACTCAGTTTGGCTATACAGAAGTACTGGTAGACGGTTTGTTCGACAAGAAAGTAAACACCCGCGTGATTTTCAATTCCACTACCGGTGGTATTTTAAAGATTGACAAAGACTGATTTTATAATCTAAACATACCCCAAAGGTCATTTTCTACCATACAGGTGGAAAATGGCCTTAAAAATAATCATTTCTTATTCCCTCTTCCAATTTCGTCATCCATTCATTAAAGCGAGGGCAACGTGTACGAATATCATCTATGCACAATGCTTCAAGAATCATTTCTCCATCAGTCGTTTTTTCATAAGGGAAAATATGCATCAATCTCTTTGAAGGTGCAGTCTCCGCCCCTCCATTTATATCTTCTGGGGTAGGATAAGAATCCATTATATGCTGCAGCTCACGTAATGACTCTTCATCATCCACTACAATATTAAAACCATCCATATTCGTAAACATCAGAGACTCCACCTCATGCCTTTGAATATATGGTAAAAAGCAGGAAGCATCCATCACAACCGAAATCGCCTCCTTCATTTTTGTTTCCAGTTCCGCCAGTTTGAGACTGTCCGTAGTATATCCCGGAAAATCCACAGGAAGCCTGAAGAAATCAAGTAAAGTAGTAATCAGTACGTTCCCTGTTGCAGCAACACGTGCCACATCATTCTTAAGATAATCAAATCCTACATTACCCCCCTTTTTATTCAGTTTTCTGTTAGTCAATATCTTTTGGGCATTCATCGGGTTGGTAAATCCTTTCAAATACAGATAAGGAATCACACACTTTTGGATAAAACTGACTTCCGTATCACCTTCCACTATAAAAACAACTCTCTTCATACCCGCTCACATTAAAGGCTGCCCGCCAATGACATTCTTTTCCCAGATTTCTCCCAAGCTATAATCCTTCAGCCATACATCCAGACTTTCAGCATCCAGCCGGTTAAACACCGTAGCATTATCCTTTCTGTCTACCACAATAATATCCTGTGGTCCAAAATTATCTACCAGATTTACCGATTGGGTAGAAATAATAATCTGTGTTTTAGCAGAAGCTTTCTTGATCAAAGCAGCCAGCTTATTTACCGCCACTGGATGCAACCCCAACTCCGGCTCATCAATAATAATCGTCTGCGGCAGATTTGGCTGTAACAACAATGTAGCCAAACAAATAAAGCGCAACGTACCGTCTGAAAGCTGATATGCGTTAAAATAAGTATCCACTGCTCCCGCCTGCTTCCATTCCAGTTGAATCAACTGTTCATTCAGGCGATTCGGCATCAGATTAAACCCATCAAAAAAAGGAGAAACCGAAGCCACCGTCTTCTCAATACGCGCAAAATGTTTAGGAAACTTCTCTTTCAAATAATATAAAAAAGCTGCTATATTCGCCCCGTTGCTTTTCAGGCTTATATTATCTTCAACGTTGCATTTTCCTTTCATTGGAGAACGGTCGCCCGTATCGTGAAAATGATAAACCTCAAATTCACGTAAAAGGCTGTTCACATAAAACGCCTGCCCGGTATAATCATTTTTGAAGGAAGACTCCTGGCGGTTCGCTTCATGCAACTGTCCGTGCCATACTCCCCCGCTGTTAAACGCTGTTTCCACACGTTCAATGAACAAAGAATCCTGCGCCTCCTTTAATTTCACAATAAAGCGATTATGGGCTTCCTGATCACGTTTGGCAAAGAACAAGTCGAAACCGATATGTTCCGTCTCTTTTTTCCCCATATACAACAAGCAGTCTGCTCCCCCCTTAGTCAGAATATAGTTTTGCAGGTTCTGCTCATATAAGTTACGTATAAGCGTAAAAATAGAGATGAAGTTACTTTTTCCTATTCCATTTCCTCCGATGAGAATGTTTATGGGCAGCAACTCCACCGCCTGCTCCTTTATTGATTTATAACCCTTAACAACAATTTTGTTTATCATTCCATTGCAGATTTACATACAAAGACCATTTTGCAAAGATAAGCTTTTACGCGGATTCACCGCATTTTCCAGACAATAATTGTTTGTTCCGGAAGACCCTTTATAAACTTCCGTTCCCCTGTTTCCTTTCATCCCATATACCTTCATTCTCCCAATTCTCAGGGAACCCCATAGCCCGAACATCAATCAAAGGATAACGTTTCAACAACTCTTTGAATCTCGTGACAAATGAATGGTTCGGATTGATTGTATTTAGAAAATAGACAATGTTCCGAACGATGTAATCTCCATTGTCATCCAGCTTGGAGGAAAACGGTCGGAATATTTAGACTTAAATGCCGTAACAAACTCTTCATCACTACGCTGGTACTCTTCATCAATCTTTGCCAGGATTTTAGCATGACGCATTGAATTGGAAAAAAGAGAAGTGTCTGTAAACCAATAGCCACTTAACCGATAGTAACTGATATTCTGCAATAAATGCAAAGCCTTTGCCTCATCCTTGAAGGACAGTCCACGTTGTTTAAGTAAGGAAATTTGGTCAGCAAACGATATGAGATGCTTGGGATAAGGGACTTTCACCATAGGCATAAAAAATAAAAGGCTTACCCTGAGCGCGCTGATCTGACGGGAAGCGGGGTAAGCATGTTGTTGCGAAAATACGATAATTATCTTGATTCACAAAATAAATTCATAGATATTTCATTCTATGGCAAAGATAAGCTTTTACACGGACTCACCGCATGGCCGGACAATAATCGTTTGTTAAGAAAACTCCTTTATAAAATTCCTTTTCTCCGTCCGTATTCTTTCCAACACAAAGAAGAATTCTCTGTTTCACACTGTGGGATACAAAAACCACAGTGTGGGATATATATTTCACAGTGTGGGATACAAATCCCGCACTGTGAAACAGAGAATATGCAAGAACGTTTCAGAGAATGTGACGGGGCAAACTGAATTAATAAATTGTGCGGAGAGAATAATTGCTTGAAGATCCTGCATGGAAAAAGTTACGACAATCTTATAATAACAAGAGCTGCAACTTTTCAGGTCACAGCTCTTGTTGTAGATATAATTGTATTTTGGCAAATATTTACCAAAGAGTAGCTATCTCTCCAATTTGAAGATAAGCCCTCGCTTTTCACTTAAACCAATTATTCTGTATATTCCTCTAACTTCACATCGGTGATTGAAATATTCACTTGTTTAAGAGTGTCATTTTCTGTAGCAGCAGTACCAGTTGTAGAAATACGTATCTGAATACTTTGACGATCCGCATCAGTAGTTTTTACAAATTTTTTTGATCCTAATGATGTTGGACTTCCTGTCAGTTTATCATTAAAATAAATATAAAATGCAAAATCCCCCCATTCATTTGTCACATCTTTTGTTGAGTTGGTGGCATTAGGAGTAGCCGTGGAATTATTAATAATTGCAAATGAGCCCGAATTATCTGCAGTTCTACATGTTACATAAAGTTTAGCCTTCTCTGTTTGAGAAACAGAATCACCTACCATCACATGCCCTTTTGCTTTAAAAGATAATTTATATTTCGCAGTGGTGATTGTATCAATAGCAACTCCCTTACAATAGTATCCTAAAACAGCACTATACCAATTATTCGTATTCGCAGTAGTATCATTCACTGCCGCCCACCTAGATATAAATGTTAAATTAGCTTGCTTAGACCAATCTGGCTTTATAGCTCCTGCACTTTCTACAGCCTTAATTTCAGAAGTTGAACCGTCACTTGCTAAAATACTAAACCACGAGCTATTCCCCAAATTCACAATATCATTTGTTCCCATAGCCTCAATCGTTTCCCCAAATTCTGAAATTAAAGGAACTTCATCCACCGTTGCACTTCCATCTACAACAGAACCCTGTCCCCAATCAGTAATACCTTGGGAAGTAATCGTAACGGTATAATCCTGTGCAGAAGAAGATCCCAGTTCCACATTCAAGCTAATATATTTTCCTCTTTCAAATTTTACATCAGAAGCTTTGTAAGAAACTTTGTAAGTTCTTCCTTTTGATACGATAGTCATCAATGCTGTACCCTGAGCAACAGTCTGTTCCGGCACAATGGCACGATACTTCATGGATGTGGTCAACTTATCCATAGTCACATTAGCTTTCTTTTCTCCGGGTGTCACAGTACTTGCTTCCAGATTCATTGTAGCATCCGTAGTCATATTACTCAATGTAACCACTGCATCTTCAGCTGCATTCGGTCCTGAAAGAGTCACTTCTACCAAAGAAAGTGCATGAGTAAACTGCAAGTCTACATTTGCCTGTCCTGGGGTAGCAGTCAAGTAGTTAGCCATCAAATAATCATTAGCTAAATAGCCACCTGTTTCCTGATCCGCGCTGACCTCTGCAGCAATGGCCGTACTGGTTGCAGACTCAGCATAGGGATAGTATGCGTAATATGTATACACTCCATCCGCAGGTACATTCACAGTAGCACCTGTCCAGGCATTTCCATTATACGTATATTCCAGATTAGAATAAGAGTCTACCTCTTTTACAAAAATACCAACAGCATTTGTACTCTCAAAAGAGGCTTGATAAGATCCGTCTTCCATGGCAACTCTGGAAGCAGAAGTTCCTTCTATACCCATTGTAAACTTTACATCTCCACCTTGGTTAGACGCAAGTTGTTCACTCAATTCATTGTTACATGCGGTCATGGCCAGCAATGCCATAGACGATAAAAATACTTTTTTTATAGTTTTCATAGGACTTGATTTTTATTTATTCACTAACATATTTTGTCAATTTAATATTTCTCAGCCATAGATTATTAGCAGCAGCTGTATAATTATAAAAAATCAAATTAATACCTTTTGCTACCTCACTATCTGATGTCTCAGCAAAATCAGTAACTCCACTAGATTTTCCAGTAGTTGAACTTTTTGCAAAATTAAAATTCATAGTCTGTGTAATCCACTCATTTGCTTTTTTATCAACTTTAAAAGTATGAACAGTTCTCTGATAATTTTCCCACTTACTATTACAAATTTGAAATAGCTTGGTATCATCCGAATTAGTAATGGCAAATCCTACAATAGAAACTGTATCATTTGTCATCATATCAAAAGTCAAAACATATTTTTCCTTCTCATAAATACCAGCAGAATGAAAGCCAATACAATCACTATTCCATGTAGCCCGCGTAGAATGAGAATTAACAAAAAGTTTAAGAGTCTTTACTGACTCCATTTCTTCTGATGTATAAGTAACACAGTTATTAACATTACGAACAAACCAGAAATCTGTCTCACCTATCACTTTTTCATTTGCCCAAGCCTGATACGTAACTATTGTTTGTGTATCTAAATCAGGCAACGCAGTTAAATCAAGCAAGGTCATAGGCAACTCTTCCGTCTCACCACCTTCAGGATTTTCACCTGGAGTCCATCCATCAATTGCAGCTCCACTAATTGTTACCGTAGCACCTTCTGGTAATCCATTTAAAGCTTCAACCTTAATCTGCAACAACTTACCTTTTTCATATTTTACATCTGCATTAAAAGTCACATCAAATGTTTTTCCACCGGCTACAATTGTCAGCAATTTACTACCAACTTTGATTGTCTGTTCCGGTACCACAGCACGATAAGTCAAAGACTCTGCTGATTTTTTCATAGCCACAGCCACAGCTTCACCAGCGGCAGTTTCTACAGAGCCATCTTTTGCATTAACCTTTGTATCAGGTAAGATACTCTGAAGAGAAACAGTTGCATTAACATCGTCTGTAGTACCCTCCATCAATGAAACCTGCACCATGGCCATTGCATGCGCAAAAGTAAGGCTTACAGAAGTCGCTCCTGCTTCCGCTTCTGTATTCTTGGCTGTAAGCACATCATCTTTGCTAAATCCGTTTGTTGCCTGATCTGAATTTACAGTTACATTGATTGCGCTTGGGTCAGTCACAGACGCATTGTAAGGATAGTAGGCATAATAGCTTAACTGCACACCATCCTGTGCCGCAATCGCAGCATCCGATGTCCACCCAGAACCATCATAAGTATATTTCACATTTGAAGATACCGCGTTTTCGCCATCATAAGCAAATATACCAATCTCGTCACCTTTCACAAATTCAGTTTTTAAAGTCCCGTCCGCAATAGTAGTACGCGACAAGTTTTCAATGCCGACAGTGAATTTCACTTCCTGCCCACCATTACCTCCAGCCAGCTGCTCTTCCATTTCATTCGAGCAAGCAGTCATTGCCAACGCGCCTGCCAGGGCTAATATCAAGCTTTTGAAATACATTTTCATAAGGTTATATTATTAAGGTTATTATTATTCCGGTTGTTCATTTCCTTCCACTCCAATTTCACCACTTATTTCCCAGTCTTCCACCGTAATCGGATAGCTGGTTACTTTCACGGTCGGAACAAAGTTCACATCAATTTTTATCTCAAATTTTGTATTGATAGCGCTGGGTACCGTAGCGATGTAATCCGTCACTTTCACCTCGATGGGGTCTGCAATCTGTGCGTTGTTTTCATCCAACAAAGTAATCACAATAACAGGCGTTACAGTAGCTGCCGGTGTTTCAGTTGCACCTTCCCCTTCGTTTCCGTCTTGTTCTTGTGACTGAACCGGGAACAGCATAGCTCTAAACTTATTACTTGCAGTAGCTGTAGCCCTGGAACGTCCCGCAGTACTTGCGTCCGCCAATATCAGCGTACCAGTTTCCGATTCTGTCAACGTTCCGTTCAGCACATTCAGACTACCTTTCAAGGCCGTATTTTTAACTTCTACCTTCATGCTAGAATAGGATACTTCCGGAATAATGTCTGCAGAAACCATAGCAAACACATGCTTCAGTTTAAAAGCAGCCTCACGGTTATCTTTGTTCAACCCGCTCACTCTGTCAAACTGAAGATTGAAAGCCAATTCCTGCTCCGTAGTCAAATCCACGTTTAACTGGTTATCGGTGACTTCAGCCATACGCGGATAATATGCAGCTAAGTCCCTTTTATCTCCATTGGAAGGAAACACAGGAACAGAGTCGCTTTGGTTAGCTGTAAAATAACTTCCGATACCCCCTGAATTAAAACCGACATTAAAATAGGGTTCCACAAGATTGTCTGTACCCTCTTCCAACATAGAAACGCCGATGTTCTCCCCTTTTACATAAAGCTGCGCAGCCTTATCGGCTTCAAAGCCCACATTCTGAGCCGTCACTACCAACGGAAAGGCATTCTCATACACAGCAGTAGGTCCATCGTCTTTTCCACACGCTGCCAGCAAAAACGCCAGAGACAGCGCCCAGAGATAATTCCTTTTGTTTATCATGCTATTATGAATTTATTTAGGTTATAATTGATTGTCTCGTTGCCATAAAATGTTTAGCAAGCAATGTGTTTTTCTTGATTATTGCGCAGCTTGAACCACTACAAAAATACGAAATTTGCGTTATAAAGACTATACTTCTTTTGTTTCAAAAATGTGCTATTTTTGTACAAAAGAGCAATCTTTATAACACACCAAATTATCATAGAGCACTGACAGAGTTTTCCTGCCAGTACCCTATCAGAATTTATTTCTGTTTCACCAGTTTCATATACACAGGAAGTCCGTTTCGCAACAAACAAGACACTTCCGTATTTCCATTCTCCATTGTCTTTAAGAACACACCAGGCACATTTCCATCCATCTGCCAGATACCCTTCAGTTCAATAAAGGCAGGGGTAGGAATTTCTTTCCAGTTCTTCTTGTCCAGCAGTTTAGGACGCAAGTTCGGATTAGCCATACCCAACGACAGACTACCATCCGTATTCTTTTGTTCTATCAGCAACAGTTCCGTAGCCGAAGAAACTACCTCACCGGCTGTCAATCCCTTCGTAGGAGTAAAGAATGAATAAGCCAGCACATTCTTCGGTGCATATTTAATGATGTGCAAGGAATCCTGCATTTCCACTACCGAAAATAATTCTCCTTTTATCTGACGGTCAGCCACATTCTTCATCTTAGCTTCATCTGCTGCCGGAACTACAACAAAAGAATAAGACTTCTTCTCCGGTTTCACCCCGTGGTTCATATACGCTTTTGCCACCACTTCTTTAGCCGGTTTACCAGCCATACCTACAGAAGAAGGCGTCTCCTGTTCGTCATAAATCACTGTAAGTTCATCGTGACCTGCCGGAACAAAGAAACCGGTTGAAACAGGATTAATCATCGTCACAGGTTCTGAAGAAGCATAATTCTGGCGATTTCCCTTCGTTACCTCCTGTCCGTTCACAGTCAACTTATTGTACTGCTTACTTACTACCGACTGGAATAAGTTCGTAGCCGTAATCATGTTGTCCGCATAATCACCCTTTGCAGAAATACCATTTCCAATACTGAACAACATACCGTCAATAGCCAACACCGACTTACAGAAAGTCAAATTGGTAGGAGTAAATCGCTGGCTTCCCCAACGGTCATCCTGATCAAAAGCAGTAGCAAAGAGTCCGTAATCCTTCATGGATACAGCCCCGGCAAAGTTACTTGTCCGTGCCTTCTGGTCAAAACGATCCTTGTCGTTCTTGTAAGGCATCATTTCCGCCCAGTCGGTATAATGTACTGTCGTACTTCCCGGCATCATATTCCAGTCCCATCCGGCACCCTTGTTCTCATTGTTAGAAGGATAACCTGTAGGAACCAGTCCCCCATCGTACAGAATCTCCAGTGTACCGTGGCTCTGGTAACGTCCGAAACGATTGGTCTTGTTATAAATTTCACTTCCCCACAACATAGCTGTAGGCGACTTCATCACAGCCACCCATCCCGGCTGGCGATACACTCCTGCCGAGCTGTAGTTATACTGGTAGAATCCGTTAGCATCAGCAGCCGGTACCGGATACTTATCCGTCTTAAAGAAGTAATTATAATAAGCAGCCAGTTCCTTATCTAAATCCGTACCTGTGGCATCCGCTCCAATCTCAATCAACTGTTCGAACAGTTTCTGCGTAAAGGGTACTTCAATACTATAGAAAGGATGACGTCCTGCCATACTGTTGGCATAAATCCGGTTCTTGTCACCTTCTGTACGCACAGCAGTCATGTAAATCGTTACGACAGCCTTTTTCAGTCTTTCGTACGATTTAGGATCAATCTTGAATGAAGTCCCCTTGAAACGATAGAAGTATTCCACCCACGTTTTGTAAGAATACATGTATCCGTTATAGTGCGCATTGTGATGGAAACCTGTACCGTCCGGCTTCAGGATGTCCTTATTGCCCACATTATAACGCGTACATACCCGCAGGAAGCCGGAGAGCAACTGCAAGTCCTGCACAGCCTGCTGGTCGTTCGGGTTAGCCAGTGCCAGATTAAACACGTATGGCACAATGTTGAAAATATAGTCCGAACTAATCCAGTTCAGGATGGCCTTATCTCCTTGACGAATCACATCCACTTCCAGTAATTTCTGTACGGCGGCAATCATTTTAGCCTTACGTACCTCATCACATACCGGAATGGCACTCATCAAATCAGTAGGAATCTTTCGTACATCACTATAGTTGCTATATACCAGCTTAGGCATACGAAGGAAAAAATTGTGCGTAAACAGATAATCCAGATATAAATCCAAATCACCTTTGGCTGATTTACCGTATTTCTGCACACCGTATGACAATGCACGTACCGTTTTTGCCACATCTCTCAGATGCTGGTTCATCACTTTCTCGCCCCATAAATCTGCTCCTGTCACGGTATAGTCTCCCGTACGCTGCAGCATCAGCATCTTTAGCCCCATCTGGGCAGCCTTCAGCTCACTCTCAGAAGCCTTCGGTTCCGGAAACTTATATTTCTTACGGAACTCTGCAAGTTCTTTCAGCTTCGTTTCGCCCGCATCCTGATTCACCGTCTGCTGTACTGCCGCATCTGTCGTTATGTTACCGGCTGCATACACAGCTGGAATACACATTCCACACAAAAAAAGCAAATAAAGATTTCGTGTTAAGTTCATGATACTCGATTTTTAAATTTCGTGTTTTTACAAAATATTCTACTCGCATATACGACATTGTCTTTGTACTCCAAGCCTTCCCAAGAGCACAAAGACAATGCACTACCAACCTTATTTCAAGGCACTAAGCCAACCCGGCACATAGCCCAAGCGTCGTTTCAATTGTGCTTCATAAAGAGAATTTGGTGACACCGGTGCATCCAGACTTTCGTAATACTTAATCTGGCTTTCAGAGGTATCAAATGGAACAGATATACCATTCCACCCCACAATGATTGGCGGCATGTTCTTCCACCATTGGTTATTGTCATCCCACCAGATCCATTTATTGTTCCAACCATCATCACATTTCACTCTGGTAGCGGTCATATTCCATATTGTCAAGTCATTCAGATGGTTTGGCAACTGTGCCATATCACCACCTTCTCTCCATGCCACAAAACCACCTTGGCAAATATCAATCAAAGTAGCACGCGGCTGAGTAGCATGCGATTCAAAGCAAGAATCATCTCCCCATCTCACGTTCCAGATAACAGCTCCCATGCTTTGCTTTGATACCCCACATCCATGATACTGACCTGCACCTTCCATATAATCACCCAAATTATGTCCTCCACTATCAGTTGCAACTTTACCATCACTATGATCATACACCTTACCAATAAACACACGCGAAGAAGCCTGTGAACGGATGGCAGAGTGACCTCTATTACCTGAAATCTCAATATCGTAAGCTGATACATTGGCACATGATACAAACGAATGTGCCTCGCTCACGCTCTCAAAGTTCACCCGTCGCATCCAGGAGTTTGTCAGACGAATCATCTGTATGGGCTTGAAAGCACCGTCATCATCCGCACTGCCATGGTGTTGAAACTCTAGCTTAGAATGTCCCATGAAAGTCAAGTCTTCCACTCCCACATTCTCATAATGCGGATATTGATAAACCTTCCATCCCCATTTAGCCTCAATCTTACGCATAATCGGTTCATAGAAAGTCAACGTATTGCCCGAAATTTGCTTTACCTGATGATAATCATAGATTTGCACTCCATTATCATTAAGTTCCGTCCAATTAGAAGAAGTTGCATGAGGAGCCAATTCTTCAGCCACAAGTGCCGGATCATTATTCACCAATGACACGCAAACCCAGTCACCCACATTAATACCTGAAGTAGAAGCGACTTCTATTGAAAACGTTCCTTTCTCCGCATCTCCTGTGACTGTTGTCAAATTACCCAAGCCATTATTATTCTTAAACTCTATCAGATTCGGAGTTGACCACATATCCGTACTGGTCGGATTATTCTTCACCGCCATCTCAATGGTAGTCTTATTCCGTCCTGCTCCCTTGAAGATTATATTTCCCATGGTCAGGCGTAAGGTTTCGATAGTTTCCGCGTCATCTCCTCCGCGCAGGATGTATTTACCTACCGGGAAATAGATGATGGAATTGGCCACATTCCCTCCAATATAATATCGCAAAGACTTGCCCTTATCTGCCGATTCTTCCGTACATTTCATCGCTTCTTTCAGAATCTTGATTAGTGCCGGACGGTCGGAAATCTCATCATTTCCATTAGCTCCGTAGTCTTCCACATTATATACCTTATATATGGCACTTCCTTGCGCCCCGCCGGTCAAGTAGCCGTTGTAATATTTATTGCCTGCCGCATCCGTCAGCGGAGTATCAAAATCTATCATCACATCGGGAGGAGCCACTTCGCCATGCATATATCCCGCATACGAAAAATCCAGCAACACATTATCTTCCGCCTGCATCATAAACTTCTTCCATGCTTCGGCTTCCGTAGCGGCAGAAGCGTCAACTTCCAGTTCCAATGCAAGTTCACCCACTGCTGTCTGCAATGAGATAGTGCCGGCTTCCGTAACGGAAGCCGATTTAAACAATGAATAGCTCGCCTCCGTTTTTTCTTTCAGTGAAGGCACAATGTCAGTAGAAAGATTTTTCCACAGCACACCGTTCAAGGACATTTTCCAACAGCCATCCTCGCCCAATGCTATCTGCGGAGTAAACACTCCCTTTCCGGTCTTTTTTAAGGCTGGAACCGTGTTACCACTTATATCCGTCAACTCAACCTCTTTGCCGTTCAACTGATACACCCAGTACCCTTCTTCGTTAATTCCCATTACCGGAATATCGCTGTCCACTTCGGCAGAAGCAGAGGCATTAATAGTCCAGCTATTATCCAGCATTACTTTATAGCCTGACGTCCCGTTTTCCGTATAGGAAACCACCTTCGCACCACCTTCTGCCATCAATTGCAGTGCGGCCACATCCGTGTTATATTGCTGTAACAGATTCGCCACCTCTTCCGGCTGTTCAGGAATGACAACCGGTTCTGTCACTTCCTCATCCGAGCAGGAAAGCCAGAACAGAGAGGCCAAAAGAGTGATTCCAAAATTCAGTTTTTTCATGATATTATATTTTTATACGTATTCAGACACCGTTTAAATGTGTTTTTAATACTGTTTGAACAGCATCTGAATACGGGTTAAAATCGTTATTATTCAAGATGAGCGTTTGTCTACATTCAAAGTTTCAATAGGTAACCGCTCAATCTTTATAGGTCAGAGCCAAGACCTCTATATTGCTCTTTCACTTTAAATGTTCCGGTAGAAAGGTCTACTGATTCGAACAGGCTTTCTGCTTCTTTAACAATTCCATCCGTCCCTTCTATCGGATTTGTTCCTCCATATTGAATCTGCCATACACGCTCTGAACTAGCGACAAATCCATAATTGGATTCTATAGTACCCTTCAATCCTTCACCATTATTCTGATTCTGATATAAGTCACTATTACCAGACATCCGTCGCAAAAAGACAAGATTATTAGAAGGCGCATAACTATTCTCAAACAAATTTGAAGACATCGTTATTTCTCCAATATAACCATTTATCATCCCGGATGCTAAAGAATGAACATTGTAAAAAGTATTATTCTGCAATATCAGACTTTGAGCGCCTCCAGTTGTATTTCCATTTTTAACTGTAAGAATCTTAAAGGCATCTACATCTGTTGCAGACGAATAGAACAAATTATTCTTTAATGTCAAATTATATCTAGATGTATTTTCATCAAGCCCTAATAAGGTATAGTCAATGCCCATATTAAATATACAGCTATCAAATATCAGGTTCTCAACAGTTCTTTCTGCATTGCTTATAAATGCAAACTGAGCTTGTTTCGTTGCTGTTATATTAAATTTACAATTCTCAAAAATGACTGTCTTTTGAGGATTGTTCACAGTCAGTATTCGTATAGAAGCAGCAGCATCATCTAATGTGACTTCTATATTCTTGCAAAATAAAGATGACTGCTCCGCACCTAAAGTTATGCTTTTACTCAAGGTTAACGCACTTCTCGCCGATGGAGAATTTCCAATAATTATTTTGGTGCCACCACCTTGTTGATTATAAACAGCATTTGCATCAGAATCTATGAAATAAACTCCGTTCGCAGTAATTTCCTTACTGGCTGATGAAGAAGATATATTCGTCACTGTCAGATTACCATAAGACTCACCATTTACAAATATTTCCTGCCCTTTCTTCACTAATGTATAATCTCCTAATTGCACTTCCAGTCCAGCCATAAAATCTGCATAATAGCTAGTAGTTTCCGTTCTCGCCACAATCTCGTCCGTAACGGTGTTGGCACCACGGTTCACTTCCATCGTTACCACGCATTTGCTTGCACCGGAAGGAGGAGGAGTCACCTTTACGTCCAGTGTCTGCTCGCCCGTCTGGCCGGCATAATCGGTGGTTATTTCCGCCTTCCAATCGGCAGGCACTACCGGACGTATAATATCACCTGACTGAATATTTACTTTCACTTTCAAAGTGGCGCCACCGGTACCGATATACCACATTTCACCGTCGGCAAGTTCAGGTTCAGTAATTTCACATACCAAATCCTTGACTACTGGAATAGTATATGGGGTGCCGTCAGAAAGAGTTATCGTAATAGAATTACCATCAGATGCAGGCGTCACGCTGGAAATCGGGCTGGTGCCGGATGCCGTACCCGTAGCCTTTACCCCAAGGTTCTCCCACGTGGTGCCTCCGTCCAGGCTCACGCACCAGTTTTCATTTTCAATCTTGAACTGCGGAGTATAAGGCGCATCTTCACCGTCTTTTGCCTCTGCCCTTACACCCGAATCCGTACCGGCAATCACCCAGTTACCGTTTTCGCCAATCGTAATGGACGGGTAGTTGGCTCCTACCACACCCTGAGTGAGCGTCAGCGTCTCTCCGTTACTCAATGTCAGGGTATAGTTCGCCCCATCGAATGAATAGCTGGTGATGGTTTTGTTTCCGTCCAGCAGCACACGGATGATGTTCATATCGTCATTCAGCTTCTGCACCTGTGCTTCGTAATCCTCCACACGGTCTTTCAGCGAATTTATGTCTCTTTCCAAATCGGTCGTGTCGCATGCAGCCATTCCGCACACCAACAAGCCGAACAATAATGATTTATATAGTTTCATAGGATTACAGTTTTAGTTATTCCACAGTTACAGTCAACTTCTTCACCAGACGATGGCCGGCGGCATTGTATATCTCAAAATAAATGTCGTATTGATCAGGAGACAAAGTTGTTCCGGCAGGAATGCTTATTGTCAGATTACCAGTATCCGTATCGGTCAGTTTCACTTCCAGCGGTGTGGGACTTATCACTACATCAGCCACTTCCTTCAAGATTACCGTAAGAGTCAAAGAAGAAGGAGAAGAAGCACTCACCTTATGCCCGCCAGCCGGTTCATCCGGAAACGTCATATCCAGTCCGCCCAGCAAAGCGACTTCCACATAGCTGTCGGAGCCGTAAGGCTTGAACTGCAACACGTTGTTATTGCCCTCTTTCACCTTTACCTCTTCGAAGATGCTGGGGTTTATCTTATCCACCTCGGCCACATTATAAGGTCCGGGCACCCGTTGCACTGCTCCATCTCCAATCTGATAGCACCAGTAGCCCTCTTCGTCAACAGACATTTTAGGAGTCGAGCCGGACTTTCCATCCACGGGATTGGCAGTAGCCGGATTTCCCGCCTCATCTTTCAGTTCAATCACTTCACCATTATAGCTGAACACCCACTTTCCTTCCTCACTGATGGTCACTACCGGGAGTTCTCCTTCCGGCATTCCTCCATACACCGTCCAGGAAATTCCGTTACTCAATGCCAGGGTATAATCTCCATTCTCACTCTGCGTATAACTTGTGAAATAAGTTTCTCCGTTCGCCAGATTGTAGAAAGTATTGATATTGCTGTTCAGCTTGTCAAACTCCACCTGCAAGGCATCCAGACGTGCAGACAAGGCATTGATGTCATCACGTATCTCGTCCCGGTCGTCACATCCGGAGAATGCAACGAGGGAGAATATGCTTAGAAATAGTAATATATGTTTTTTCATAATGATTCTTTTTTATTAAGTTCTTCACTGAACATGCATTCTTAAGGCTTCATTTTTACCTGAAGCTTGTCTACTGCCCACAAGGTCCCATTATTTACACGCACAACGATTTCAGATGCGTTATCAGCCGTAGCAGCAGCCCGGGAGGACAACACCGCATACACCGTCAAGGTATAATTATATCCATCTGCGCCAGTAGCCTCTTTTTTTGTAAGTTCAGCACGCCAGCCTGCCGGATAAATCGGTGCCAAAGGCTCGCCGCCAGAAATTTTCACATCAAACTCTTTCACACTATCATAATCAAAATCTACAACAGCATCATTGCCTTTTATTTCACACACCAAACTTGCCACTACAGGGAATGTATATACCTGACCATCCGTACCCACTATTGTAAAAACAATTCTATCGTCACTAAGCGAAGCAGATTCAAAGAATTGATCGCCCAGGCTTTCCCCTGTTCCTAAATCACCTCCAGGCACTTCAGACCATTCACCATCTCCAAAACGAACCTGCCATTTTCCGTTCTCAACCTGAAACTCCGGATAACCGTCACCGTCTTTACCGTTTTCTCCTACCGCTTTCACACCGGTAGACAGACCGTTTACCACCCAGTAGCCGTTCTCATCAACAGAAATTGTGGGCGGCACCACTTCTCCAGCCTTTCCTACAGTCAAGGTCATGGTATATCCATCACTCAATGTAATGGTAAATTGAGACTTATCCGCTGATGGTTCTACTTTACTGATGGTCTTTTGCTGAGTATCCAGCACGTAGGCCATCACCTCCACATTGTCATTCAGAATCCTGACCTGCTCTTCTATCAATGCCACACGATTCTTCAGGTCGTTCACATCGTCTTTCAGGTCGTCTACCTTACATCCCACCAGAGATACTGCCATCCAAGTGAGAAGAATATACGATTTTATATGTTTCATAGAACAAGTAATTTAAAGTTATTCAACGACATTCACCGTCACTTCATACACACCGCCATCCTCATGCTTGTAGTTGGTGTTATGAATCAGGAAAGTAGCTTTGTAAGTACCTACCTTTTCATAAGTATAAGTATATGAACGGATGTCCTGCGACAAGTTCTTGATACTTATCCCCTGATCCGGTTCGCATGAGGTGATATTAATGGGGTCTGACACCAGCCAGGCAGTCTTCCAGGGATTTCCGCTGGCCGTGCTGTGGATATAGAATCCTCCGTTTGCCACGTTATTCATGTTCCACATGCCCGGCACATTGGCTGTCACCGTGCCATAATCCATATCTTCGGGCAGATAGCTTTCCAGCGCCTTTCTGTCTGCATAAAGCGAATCCTTGAAGTTCAATGCGGTAAACATGAACTCACCCGCATACTGACGGGTCACACTGTTGTTACGCAGGGTATTCTCTATGTTCATCCCATCAAAATAGTATTTCAACTGGGCTGTTGCATCCGGCTTGTTCGCCTCACCCGGATTCGGCCGTTCCTCTCTGTTGTAAGCAATCGCTATCACCAGATTCTTTCCGACAAGGTTCTTCACATCCAGTTCACAAGACTTTGCCGCAGTTATATTGTCTCCCAAGTCATCATACGCTGCTTTAGGAAGGATTTCTTTCCAGTCGTAACCCACGACTAAGGTTGAATCCGCATCAAAATCACTTTTTGACAATCCGGGGAAGCCTTCCACTCCCTTGTCCGGATCACTGTATGCATAGTACACGTCGATGCAATTAGTGTAGCGAGGATTATCTTTAGGATAAGACGTCCCTTCCCGGTAAATATTGAATTTCAGTTTGGAAGAAACTATATCCGAAGCCTCCGTCTCCACACGCTGGCGATATATATACTGGTGTCCTATTTCCCCACTGAAGAAAGTGATAAAGTCCGGTTCTCCGGCAATGGAGAATTCCACCGGAGTTCCCTTCCTGACTGTCACGATGCCTCCTTCCATAGTGACATTCTCAGATGCCACTACATTTACATCCACCTTATCCAGCCCCTCTGTCAAATCTTTTGTACAGGCTGTAAAAGCCAATGCAGAAAGCAAGAAGATATATAATTTTGAAGTTTTCATTTATTACTAACTTAATTATTGTCATTAATACATTTACATTACCATCCCGGATTGTTGCTTGTGATGGCTTTATTCACAGCCATTTCCGCATCGGGTATCGGGAAATAATTCTGCGCAGATGACACCTGGAAATAGGTATATACATTCGACGGTCCCTGGTTCCATTCCCCTCCGGCACGGGCATTATCCACCAATGCCGTCATGCTCGTTTCAAACTCTCCCCAGCGAATCAGGTCAAAATGACGGGTGTACTCGAAGCAGAGTTCACGCGCACGTTCATCCCTTACCATCTGGCGGAATCCTTCTTTATCCAAAGAACCTTTTGCGACGGTACTTGCTCCCGCACGCTCTCTCACTTTATTCAGGTAGTCATAAGCGGCATCCGGACCGTTGAGTTCATTTTCCGCTTCCGCCACCATCAGCAACACATCGGAGTAACGCAAAATCGGGAAATTGATGGCCGTACTGTTCTTGTCTTTCTTGTCGGCCTCATACTCACGGCGGAACTTGGCACACGGACGGGCAATATTCTTGGTGAAGTAAGACTTATAATCGTAGTCCCCGGCCAGCGGCTCGGTATCTCCATCCCATGTGGCATCTCCATACGAGTAAGAACGGCCCATGTCATGCGCATTCACCAGGTCACGGAATCCATACTCATAGAATCTTCTGCCGGTTACTCCCGTATTCTTTCCATTTGCTTCCACGTATGCAAACGGAGCAATGTTCCAGAGGAAGCGGGTATCCTTCGTTTTAATCTGATAACGTTTCCACACTTCATTCTCCGAATCCTTATCCTCGCATATCTTCTTGGTCAAGGTCAAGTCGCACGACATATAATCAGACACCTGAGTGCTCGGTTCTTCTATGCAATACAAACGGTAAAGCTTGGGAGTGGCAAAGATGAATTCATAAGCATATCCCGGGTCGGCGGAACCGATGACATTGGTTTTGGACGACATGTCCGGTGCTGCCAGTCCGATGATGTTTCCAATACGTCCTTCTGCCTTTACATCGGAAGTGTTGTTTCCGGAGAACTCGGCTTCCCAGATACTTTCATTGGCAGTCGTGTTGTATTCGTCTGAACACAAGTCAATGAAATAGTCCCAATAGTCCCTGGCCAGGTCATGACCCTGGTTGGTACATACTTTCAGCGCATAATCTTTTGCAGCCTGATAATAGTCTGTTCTTTCAGCCTCCGTAGCCGCACGGTTATCGCGATGGAATTCTCCGGCACGGAAAAGGTAGATGCGTGCCAAGATGCCCCAAGCCGCCGATTTCGACACCCGTCCCGGCTTGTAGTTCAGCTGTGCCGCAGTCAGCAGGCCTCCGGTGTTCTCGTCAGACACTTCCTGCATTTCCTTGATGACGAAATTGTAAATCGTCTGCTTGTCCGTACGGGCGATGTCCAGCCCTACGACATCCTTGGTAGATTCCGTCTTGAAAGGCACGTCTCCCCAGCACTGTATCAGGTTGAAATAGTAGAACGCGCGCAGGAACCTTGCTTCGGCTATATACTGGGCTTTCAGTTCCGAATCAATATCGGAAACCCTGTCAATATTTTCCAGAAAGATATTGGCACGGTTGATGCCCGAATACAATGTGTACCAGAATCCCGTCACGGCGGGGTCGCTGGAGGTGGCGGTATTGCATATCAGCCCTTTCGTGGCAGGAGCACGTCCGGAACCTCCATAGTGGGACAAATCATCTCCACCGGCAAGGTACATGTAATCGGCTCCGTAGAATGTAGACTGTCCCAGTTCCGCATAAATACCTGTCAGGAAAGAACTGGCCTCATCCGCCGTATTGAAATAGTTTGGCAACGTAATCTGGTAAGGGTCCTTATCCAGAAAGTTACAAGACGTCAGCGCACCGCCAAGCAACAACGTGAAAATCGTATATTTTAATGCTTTCATAATTAATTCCTTAAAACTTTGATAAACTGTAATTAGAAACCTAAGTTCACTCCAAAACTGAGAGAATAAGCCCTCGGATAAGAAGAAAAGTCAAGTCCCGGAGTCAATGCGCTGTTACGGACTGACACTTCAGGGTCATAACCTGAATAGCTGGTCCACGTCCACAGGTTCTGTGCGGCAATATACACTCTGGCATTGCTCAGCCTGGCTTTTGCTATCAATGCCTTCGGGAAAGTGTAGCCCAACGTCACTGTCTTCAAGCGCAGGAATGAACCGTCTTCCACGATACGCGAAGAAATCACGCGGTTGGAGGCGGAAGTGGTGGCTGCCGGAATGTCACTGTCCGGGTTTTCCGGTGTCCAGCGACCGGCATAGCTGGCATACTGGTTCAGCTCGCGCGACTTGTTGTTCGAGCTTTCAAAGAACAGACGGTTGGCATTCATGATGTCATTGCCGTATGACCACTGGAAGAACACGCTCAGGTCAAATCCTTTGTACGTAAAGTTATTGGTGAAACCGCCGGTATGAATCGGCAGACCGCGGCCGATGATGGTACGGTCGTTGGCATCGATGATTCCGTCGCCGTTCACATCCTTGTATTTCGGCATACCCGGCTGGGTATTGGTTTCCGTGGAATAATAAGGTACTCCCTTCTTCAGCGTATAGGTATTGCCCGACTTGTTGAAGTCATCGTACTTATAAGTTCCCTCATACACATAGCCGTACATCATCCCCATCGGCAAACCTACCTGGGCTATGTAGCTGGACTGTGAATTATAGTTCTGGTCGAATGAAGCGGCTGTCAGCAGGCTGTTCTGCCCTTCGGACAAGGCCAGCACCTCATTCTTGTTGAAGGCAATGTTGAAATCGGTAGACCAGGTAAAGTTCTTGGTCTGGATATTTACCGTGCTCAGGCTCAGTTCCAGTCCGTCGTTACGCACCTTACCGATGTTCTTGGTCGCACTGTAGAAGCCGGAAGTCAGCGGCAGGGAAGCTTCCAGCAGCAGGTCGCGTGTAGTCTTGCGGTACACATCGGCCGTAAAGTTGACGCGTTCCTTGAAAAGGCTCAAATCCAGCCCCACGTTCCACTGTTCAGTGGTTTCCCACTTCAAGTTATTGTTGCCTATGGAAGTAGGCACCGTCCCGGCACTGGTGTTGGCTCCGTCAATCGGATAGACACCGCTCGGAATACTGCCATTGGATATATAGTCGCCCACTTTCGACTTCAAGGACTGCAACAAGGCATAATATTCGTATTCACCGATACGGTTGTTACCGGTCAGTCCCCAGCTCACACGCAGCTTGCCGGCATCCAGCACTTTGCCCAGCGGTTTCATGAAATCTTCTTCCATGAAGTTCCAGGCCAGAGAGCCTGAGGGGAAGTAACCGTAGCGGTTCTTCTTGCTGAACTTGGACGAACCGTCGGCACGGAACGAAGCCGTGGCATAGTATTTTGACTTGTAGTTGTAGTTCAAGCGTGCCAGATAAGACATCATCGACCAGGAAGTCTTGTAGGAATTGGTCGTACTGGCCTGTCCTTCATACATACCTGCCATGCCCAGCGATTCGTTCGGGATATGGATGGTCTTGAATGAATAATATTCATAGTCCGAATTCTGGAAGGTGATACCTACCAGCGAATTGAAGAAATGCTTCTTCTTGATGTTGGTCTGATAGGTCAGCGTGTTTTCATTCAACCAGGTCAGGCGTTCGTTACGGATAACCTGAGCGTTCACCTTGTCTGTAGAAGTGTCGCCTCCATAGCGTGTCTTGGAGTTGTTGAACTGGTCGTTCTTGCGTGCATCGTATGTATAACCTCCTGAAATCTTCAGTTTCAGGCCTTTGATAAATTCATATTCCACGAAGCCGTTCAGCTGCAAGTTGTTGATATAATTCTTGCGGTATTCATTCTTCAACGACATGATGGGGTTGAAACGGTAGTCGTTGCTGTTGTCCACCGCATCATCCAGTACATTGTCCATCAGGGAGCTGAGCGGCTTGTTCGGGAAGGTGACCGGACGATAGCCCCATACGCTGTAGAACAGGTTGTTCATACCACTGTAAGAGTTCTCGGAAGGAGTGGAGCCGGTCTGGATGGAACGGGAGTAGTTGGCAGTCAGGCTCATGTTCAGTTTGTCCCGGCGTACCACCGTATTCATACGTGCCTGCAAACGTTCATAACCGGAGTTCAGCAGCACACCGTCCTGGTTATAATAAGAAAGAGAGGCATTGTAGCGGACGCCTTCCGTACCACCGCTCAAACGCAGGTTGTGGTTGTGCTGCAAAGCGGTACGGAAAATCTCATCCTGCCAGTTATACTGGTCAATATTGCGGTAATCGTCCAACTTCCACTTTTTCCCTTCCCATTCCATTAAATAGCCGCCATTGGAAGAGGTCATGTACGAAGGATACATTTCGGCCTGCAACTTTACAAACTCGTAGGCATCCATCATCGGGATGGTGCGGGTGACATGCTGCATGGTCACGCTGCCGTCGTATGTAATCTGCGCCTTGCCTACCTTACCTTTCTTTGTCGTAATGATGACCACACCGTTCGCACCACGGGCACCGTAAATAGCCGTAGCCGAAGCATCTTTCAGGATGTCCAACGATTCAATATCCGAAGGGTTGATGGTGCTGGCAATGGCCGCGTCTTCCACCGGGAAACCGTCGATGACATAAAGCGGAGAGTTGTCCTGCGTCAGGGAGTTGTTACCACGAATCACGATGTTCATGGTTCCGCCCGGCGTACCTTCGCTGGAAGACACGTTCACACCGGCAATACGTCCTCCCAGGTTCTGGTCGAACGAGCCGACCGGCGTATTCAGCAATTCGTTCATGTCCGCCTTGGCCACGGAACCTGTCAAGTCTTTCTTTCTCACCTCCTGGTAACCTACCACCACGACTTCATCCAGCACCTTCGTGTCTTCTTCCAGTACGATGGACATCGGTTTGGTAGTATCCACCTGAAGTTCCTTGGTGGCATAGCCGATAAAAGAAACGATAATGACAGCTTTTTTGTCGGGCACTCCCAATGAGAACTTACCGTCAATGTCGGTAATGGTCCCCTGAGTAGTTCCTTTCAGCTGGATACTGGCCCCGATGACGGTTTCGCCTGTCTGGTCAATCACAGTACCCCTCACAAGTAGCTGGGCCGTGGCCACAGTTACAGAGAACAAGACGAACAGCATCATGCTCAATCCCCTTCTCCATAGAATAGTTCGGAATTCGGTTTGCATACAATGGATATTAGATTAAATTTAGATTTTAAAGTTTTCGTCACAAATGTACAGTTTAATTATAGAAAGAGGTGACAAAATAGTTCATTTAAGGGTGCAAAAATATTCATCACCTAAAATACACCCCAAAGAGTAAATTCATAACCAAATGATTCACAGTAACATACAAAATGCAATATGATAAAGAACATCTATTAAACGCCACTAATTTCACCCTTCAAAAAACGCTTCGACGTTTAATCCAAAACGCAAGTACGTTTTAGTTAAAACGCAAGTGCGTTTGACTTCAAACACAAGGACGTTTTAATCCAAACGCACTTGTGTTTTCAAAAGGTACCAAAAATAATCTTTTTTTCCTCTTTTAAAAGAGGAAATACGTATTCGGAATCGTTTTTCTGTTTCTATTATTTGCAGAGTTCTCAAATTAGCCCTATCTTCGCATGATAAAAACATTCAACTTTTTATGACCCGGATGAACAGAATAAAGAAACTAAAAAAAATCCGCCTCCACCATGAAGGAACCCACATCCTGATTACCAGTGCAGTCCTGCTGCTGCTTATCAACGCGGCTTTATACTGGGGGATAGAGTGCCGGATACCTTTTTATATCGTGGCAGTCGTAAGTGTCGTAGTCTACTTGCTGATGGTCAATTTCTTCCGCTGCCCGATTCGGTTGTTCAAAGGAGACACGGAGAAAACCGTGGTAGCTCCGGCAGACGGACGCATCGTGGTAATTGAGGAGGTGGATGAGCATGAATATTTCCATGACCGCCGTCTGATGATTTCCATCTTTATGGACATCACCAATGTACATGCCAACTGGTATCCTGTAGACGGGGTGGTAAAACATGTAGACCATCACAACGGACGGTTCATGAAGGCGTGGCTTCCTAAAGCCAGTACGGAAAACGAGCGTTCCATGGTGGTAATTGAAACGCCTGAGGGTCATACGGTTATGGCACGGCAGATTGCAGGTGCAGTGGCAAGACGCATCGTAACATACGCCGTACCGGGTGAAGACTGTTACATTGACGAACACATGGGATTCATTAAATTTGGTTCGCGAGTGGATGTGTACCTGCCGTTAGGTACGAAAGTTTGCGTCAGCATGGGGCAAAAGACAACCGGTAACGAAACGGTAATTGCCCGCTTGCCTTAATCCTGAAATACAATATTTACACCTTATTATATTTATACCTTTTATATATAGGATATGGCTAATGTGATAACCCGGAATATTCCCAATACGATTACGAGCTGCAACTTGTTTTGCGGATGCATAGCCAGCTACATGGCTTTTCATGGCAACTATGAACTGGCCTTGCTTTTTATCGTGCTGGGGGCTACGTTCGACTTCTTCGACGGAATGACCGCCCGCCTGCTGCACGTATCTTCGCCCATAGGAAAGGAACTGGATTCGCTGGCCGACGACATCACGTTCGGACTGGCACCGGCTGCCATTGTCTTTTCCTTATTCAAAGAGGTACATTACCCGGATTTTCTTCAGCCGTTGTCAGGAATCATGCCCTATACGGCTTTCCTGATAGCAGTCTTCTCTGCCCTGCGACTGGCCAAGTTTAACCTGGATGAACGGCAGACCTCTTCCTTTATCGGAATGCCTACTCCGGCTAACGCATTATTCTGGGGCTCACTGACCGTAGGTGCACACAGTTTTTTGGTGTCCGACCATTTCAACGCTTTATACTTGTTCATCCTGGTAGTAGTCATGTCACTGCTGCTGGTGGCAGAACTCCCGATGTTCTCCCTGAAGTTCAAGGACCTGTCATGGGGACATAACAAGGTAAGCTATATATTCCTGATTGTCAGCATTCCTCTGTTAATCATTTTCCAACTGAGTGGATTCGCGGCTGTCATCGTCTGGTATATCATTCTGTCATTACTGACATATAAGAAATAGCTGAGAAATCGTATGGCACATTTTTTGCATATCTCACATTAAAAACAAAAGACAATGTTCCATATTTTAGGCTTTCTATTTTTTATCATACTGGTTGTTCTGGTGATTGGATTGCTCATTCTTTCCAAAGTCGTCAGTCTGGTATTCGGATTCAAGCGTCGTATGCAAGGTAAGAATTCGGGTCAAAGAACAACTTACTCTTCTCAAAATTATCAGTCGGGCAATCGTCAGGAAGAGACAACAGATTCTTACTCCACACAAGGAGATGTGCCTGTGCGTCAACGCAAAAAGATTTTCGATAAAGACGAAGGGGAATACGTGGAATTCGAAGAAATCAACTAAATCTTCATCTCCTCTTTCGGAAGAAATCTTTCATCAGCCCGGCACATTCATCGGCCAGCACTCCTTTCACGACCACGGTCTTCGGATGCAGGGCTTGAGGTGCATAACGCTGATAGCCTCTTTTCTCGTCTTCTGCACCGAAAACGAGCCGACCGACCTGTGACCAGGCAATGGCACCGGCACACATCACACAAGGCTCCACTGTAACGTAGAGCGTACAATCTGTCAAATATTTTGCTCCTAACGAATTGGCAGCGGCAGTAAGTGCCTGCATCTCGGCATGGGCTGTCACGTCGTGCAGTGTTTCGGTCAGGTTATGCGCACGTGCCAGAATACGGTCACGACAGACCACCACGGCTCCCACCGGAACCTCTCCTCTTTCTGCTGCCCGTGCGGCCTCAGCCAGCGCCTGTTTCATGTAAAAAGAATCGTCTGCCATAACTTATCTGCGCATATCGTGTTCCTTGAAAAGAGTAGGATAATCATCTTCCATATTCTGATGGATAAAAGCCAAAACGGTCTCACGAAGCCAGCGTGCCTTGTTGGTTATCTGGTATTTCTCCAGATAACGGTCTACAATTCGCACCTCTTCTTCGCTCATCAGACAAACCATCCGCTGGCGGCGGGGAGGATCACTGACTGGTACTTTTTTTCTTTTTTTTCCGCTATTTACCATCTTCGGTGCAAAATTAGCGTATTCTGTTAAAATGGAAGCATAAAAATGCGTATTTTTGCGAAAAAGCGGAAAAATGGCATCACATAATGAACTGGGAAAAGAAGGAGAAAATGCGGCTGTGAAGTACCTGCTGGAAAAAGGATATGAAATCAGGCACCGAAACTGGCACTCCGGACACCGCGACCTGGACATCGTGGCACAGAAAGACGGTGAGCTGGTCATTGTGGAGGTTAAGACGCGAAGCGATGCCTGTTTCGGACAGCCGGAGGATGCGGTGGACAGGCGTAAGATAAGAAGTATTGTGGCCTCTACGGATGCATACGTCCGAAAGTTTGCCATTGACCTTCCGGTTCGCTTTGATATTATCACGGTAGTAGGAAACCGTCCTCCCTTTCACATAGAACACATTGAGGACGCCTTTTTCCCGCCCGTGTGGAACTAACTTTGAAACAGAAAAGAACAATGACATATCCTGAACCTATTGTATTGGCAGAAACGACTTCTACCAACACATATCTGGCGGCACTCTGCCAGAAAGAAGCGTGTGCGGAACTGACCAGCGTGTATTCATCTTTCCAGTCGGCAGGACGCGGACAACGTGGCAACAGCTGGGAGTCGGAAGCCGGGAAAAACCTGCTCTTCAGTTTTGTAGTTTATCCGGAGTTTCTGGAGGCACACCGCCAGTTCTACCTTTCACAGGTGACTGCCTTGGCACTGCATGATGTATTGTCCTCTTACACGGAGGGCATTTCCATCAAATGGCCTAACGATATTTACTGGAAAGACAAAAAGATTTGCGGTACACTGATTGAGAATGATCTGACAGGCATCCATATCAGCCGTTCCATTTCGGGTACGGGCGTAAACCTGAACCAGGAACGTTTCCTCAGCGATGCTCCCAATCCGGTATCATTATGCCAGATTACGGGCAACCAATATAACCCGCGGGAGATACTGGAACAGATTATGGAAAAAGTGACGGAGTACTATCAACTTCTGAAAGAGAACCGGACAGAGGTGCTGGAAACACGCTACAAAGAGGCGCTTTACCGAAAAGAAGGATTGCATCTGTTCCGCGATAAAGACGGGGACTTCCGGGCACGCATTGCCGACATTGAACCGAACGGACGACTGATACTGGAAGACGAGGACGGACAGACAAGGGGGTATTTATTTAAGGAAGTGGAATACATCTTATGACACGTACTGACCAACAGATTCTTCACATCGCCCTTCCTTCCATCGTTTCTAATATTACGGTTCCCTTGTTAGGCCTGATTGACGTCAGCATTGTAGGACATTTGGGAGCTGCATCTTACATCGGTGCCATTGCAGTGGGAGGCATGCTGTTCAATATGATTTACTGGTTGTTCGGTTTCCTCCGCATGGGAACCGGGGGACTTACCGCACAGGCCTACGGCAGACATGACCTGCAGGAAGTGACGCGCATCCTGCTTCGTTCACTGAGCATCAGTCTGCTGCTGGCGCTGGCCTTGCTGTTACTGCAATATCCGATACGAAATATCGCATTTATGTGCATGGACACCAGTGAGGAGGTCCGGCAATTAGCTATGTTGTATTTCCACATCTGTATCTGGGGGGCACCGGCCACTTTAGGGCTCTATGGCTTCACGGGCTGGTACATCGGCATGCAGAATTCCCGTTTCCCGATGTTCATCGCCATCACCCAGAACATTGTCAATATTGCGGCCAGCCTGTTCTTTGTATTCGTACTGAAGATGAAGGTAGAAGGCGTGGCCTTAGGCACGCTCGTGGCACAATATGCCGGACTGGGTATGGCCTGTCTGCTCTGGCTGGCTTATTACCGTCCACTCCGGAAATACCTTCGCCAGAAAGCCCTGTTCGACCGTACGGAAATGAAGCGTTTCTTCCAGGTAAACCGGGATATTTTTATCCGCACGCTCTGCCTGATTGCAGTTACCGTCTTCTTCACTTCCACTGGTGCGGCTTACGGGGATGTGGTATTGGCCGTGAATGCCCTGCTGATGCAGCTATTCACCCTCTTTTCTTATTTCATGGATGGATTTGCCTACGCAGGAGAGGCGCTGACCGGAAAATACATCGGGGCCAAAGACAATCAGTCGCTAAGACTGACTATACGACATCTTTTTAAGTGGGGAATCGCCTTGTCACTGCTGTTCACGTTACTCTACGGAGCAGGAGGAAAAAGTTTTCTCGGCTTGCTCACCAACGACACTTCTGTCATTTCAGCTTCTGAGGAATATATCTATTGGGTACTGGCCATTCCGCTGGCAGGATTCTCGGCCTTTCTGCTCGATGGAATCTGTATCGGCGCTACAGCCACCCATTTGATGCTCCGTTCCATGCTGGTAGCCTCGGCCAGCTTCTTTCTGCTCTATTATGGATTGCATGACACATTAGGAAATCATGCGTTGTGGATGGCTTTTATTGTCTATCTGGCACTACGAGGAATTGTGCTAGGAGGAATACTCTACCGGATGCGACACACCAACCTCAACAGACAGGTATAGTTTTAACGACAAGCCTCGGGATATATGCAAATTATTACTAACTTTGTAGCAATCTAAAAACAAATACGATTATGGCAAAATTCAAACGCATCCTGTTAAAACTCAGCGGCGAAAGCTTGATGGGAGAAAAGAAATACGGTATTGACGAAAAACGTCTGGGCGAATATGCACAGCAAATCAAGGAAATCCACGACATGGGGGTACAGATTGGTATCGTGATTGGTGGCGGTAACATCTTCCGCGGACTGTCTGGAGCCGGAAAAGGTTTCGACCGTGTGAAAGGTGACCAGATGGGTATGCTGGCTACGGTTATCAACAGCCTGGGATTAAGTTCTGCCTTGGTAGCAGCCGGTGTAAAAGCCCGCGTACTGACAGCCATCCGCATGGAACCCATCGGTGAGTTCTACACCAAATGGAAAGCCATTGAAGCCATGGAAAACGGAGAAGTAGTGATTATGTCGGCCGGAACAGGTAATCCGTTTTTCACTACAGACACAGGTTCTTCTTTGAGAGGTATTGAAATTGAAGCCGACGTGATGCTGAAGGGTACACGCGTGGACGGTATCTATACGGCCGACCCGGAAAAAGACCCGACTGCCACCAAGTTCGATGACATCACTTACGATGAAGTACTGGCAAGAGGACTGAAAGTAATGGACCTGACCGCTACTTGTATGTGTAAGGAAAACAACCTGCCGATTATTGTATTCGACATGGATACAGTGGGCAACCTGAAAAAGGTAATGTCTGGCGAAAACATCGGTACGCTGGTACACAACTGATTATTCATTTGAAGCAAAAAATATACGGCAAGACTGGAAACGCATCCTGGTCTTGCCGTTTTTGTTTATTCACGTGTCAGTTCGTAACGGTGAAGTTCTGCATTTTTCATCAGTGGAACCGTACGCAGTTCCTCCAGCGGGACGCCTGTAATACGGGCTTCCAGGCAACGGTTGATTTGTCCGTGTGCCACTACCAACACACGTTTTCCGTCATAATGCTGCCACAGATAGTCCAAGAAAGCACCGGCCCGATCGTACATCATCTGGCGAGTCTCCACTCCAGAGGGAGGATTACTTAAATCGACACTCCCCACGGACAGCCCGGTCCAAGGCCCCCAGTCTATTTCTCTCAACAACGTAGTCTGCTGCCAAGGCAGCTGCCGGCTCCCAACAGCCAGTTGCACGGTATCCACCACCCGTTGCAAATCACTGCTGACCACTGCATCCAGTGCAATGTCCTGCAACGATTCTCCTAAATCCATCGCCTGCTTTTTTCCTTCTTCCGTCAATGTGCCGGGCAAGTGCCCCTGAAAAATACGGCTCAGGTTTTCCACCGTCTGCCCGTGGCGCGCCAAATAAAGTGTAATCATACAACCGTGCTGTTTTATAGTGATAAAACAAAGATAAGAAGTTTTTCAGGATATTTCCGAAACCGGAAGACACAAACTTATTTTCAGAAGTATTGCAAGGAAATAAAAAATAGCTTATTTTTGTTCACATAAATACTTATCAACGAATATAAAACCTATAAATGCAAGAAATATATGGCAGATTCTAAAACAATTATCAGCGAAGCTGAAGAGAAAATGGATATGGCAGTCATGTACCTGGATGAGTCACTGGCTCACATCCGTGCCGGAAAGGCTGACGTACGTTTGTTGGACGGTATCCGCGTAGATTCTTACGGAAGCATGGTGCCCATCAACAATGTAGCGGCAGTAACTACTCCTGATGCGCGCAGCATCGCCATCAAGCCGTGGGACAAGAGCATGTTTCGCGTAATTGAAAAGGCTATCATCGACTCTGAACTGGGTATCATGCCGGAAAACAACGGTGAAATCATCCGTATCGGTATCCCGCCGTTGACAGAGGAACGCCGTAAACAGTTGAGCAAGCAGTGCAAGGGTGAAGGTGAAACTGCAAAAGTAAGTGTGCGCAACGCACGCCGCGATGCCATCGACGCTCTGAAAAAGGCTGTGAAAGATGGTATGCCGGAAGATGAGCAGAAGAACTCGGAAGCCAAACTGCAGAAAGTACACGACAAGTACATCAAGCAGATTGACGACATGCTGGCTGCCAAGGACAAAGAAATCATGACAGTATAATCTTATTCACCATACACGAGGAGAGAGGAGTCCTTATGGTCTCTTCCCTCCTCTTTTTAATTTTGCACATATTCATTTTGGAAAAAGGTCTGGTCATTAAAAATACGGGAAGCTGGTACCTGGTCAAGACGGACGAGGGAAAGCTGATTGAATGTAAGATAAAAGGAAATTTCCGCCTGAAAGGAATACGCAGCACGAACCCCATTGCGGTGGGTGACCGTGTACAAATCAATGTCAATGCGGAGGGAACCGCATTCATTACTGAAATTGAAGACCGGAAAAATTACATCATCCGCCGTTCTTCCAATCTTTCCAAACAGTCACACATCATTGCAGCCAATCTGGACCAGTGTATGCTGGTGGTTACAGTGAACTATCCGGAGACTTCGACAGTCTTCATTGACCGTTTTCTGGCCTCTGCAGAAGCCTATCGTGTGCCAGTATGCCTGGTTTTCAACAAGGTAGACCGCTATACGGAAGAAGAACTGCATTACCTGGATGGCTTGACAAACTTATACACGCACATCGGCTACCCGTGTTACCGGATTTCCGCCTTGGACGGTACGGGAGTAGACGAAATCAAACAGGCATTAGAAGGAAAAGTAACCTTATTTTCCGGCCACTCCGGTGTGGGAAAATCCACCCTCATCAATGCCATCCTGCCCGAACAGAATGTCAAGACAGGAGAAATCTCCACCGCACATAACAAAGGTATGCACACCACCACATTCTCAGAAATGTTTCCGGTGGCAGGCGACGGATACATCATTGACACACCGGGTATCAAGGGATTTGGTACGTTCGACATGAAAGACGAAGAGGTGGGACACTATTTCAAGGAAATCTTTGAATTCTCTGCCCAATGCAAATATGGCAACTGTACCCACCGCCATGAACCGGGATGTGCCGTACGGGAAGCCGTAGAAAACCACTACATCAGTGAATCAAGATATACTTCTTACCTGAATATCTTAGAAGATAAAGAAGAAGGGAAATACCGTTCCGCATACTAATATGCCACTAAAATACACAGCCCCGCTCTGACGCCAACGACTGTCAGAGCGGGGCTGTTTTTATAATAAGAAATGGTGTCAGAAACGTCCTCCTCCCAAAGAACGGTAAAGAAGGGTATGAAGCTGACAATAAGCTACATTCAAGTCGATACGTTCCAACTCGCAATCCAGATAACGTTCATCGGCCGATAACACATCCAGATAACCCACAAAACCGGTACGGAACAATTCGTTCGCATTCTCAATGGAACGGCGGTGCACGCGACTTTCCTTGGATTTCAACAATTTACGTTCGTCCATCCGTTCAGATGCCTCCAGCAAATCGGCTACTTCCTGATAAGACTTCAACGCCACCCGGTGATATTCCAGCAATGCCATACGCTGACGTGCTTTCGATTCATTCCACAAAGCCCTGATTTCATGCCGCTTGAATAAAGGAGCACTGATACCTGCTGCTAAGTCGTAGACCAAAGAGGCCGGTGAGACAAACCATTTGCTCAAATCAAAGGCATTGAATCCGGCTCCTCCCCCGATAAGCAAGGAAGGGAAGAAAGTCTTACGGGCTGCAGAAGCATCGGCCTTACAAGCCAACAGTTCCAGTTCGGCCGCTTTCACATCCGGACGGTTACACAGCAACTGGGCCGGTATACCGGAAGCAGCAGGGAACTGCGATGCAGAAATTTCCTCAAAAGTGGAACGTTTGATTTCAAAAGGCAGCTTTCCCAACAACAATGCCAGTGCGCGTTCTGCTTCTGCAATCTGTTGACGCGTGTCGAGAAGCATCTCTTCCAGCTTCAGTCCACGCGACTGGAACTGGTCGACTGACAAACGGGAAACTTCGCCTTCCTTCATCAGCTCATTGGTCAGTTCATAAGCTTCCTGTGCCTTCTGGATTTCTTCTTTCAGAATGACACATTTCTTATCCAGCCCCACCAAATGATAATACTGTGAGGCCACTTCGGAGACCAACATGGCTTGTGCCAGCCGTGCAGCTTCCACCGAGTTCATCCAGCGAAGCGCTGCTGCACGTTTTTTATCCGTCAGTTTTCCCCATACATCGGCTTCCCATTGAAAGCTTACGCCCAAATTCAGGTTTTTATAAGGATCAGGAATATGCTTATCCTTTGCCAAATCGGGGGTATTGGTCGTACTGTTTCCTACCCCATCCATGGTGTATTCACCAAAACGCTGCACACCGGCACTCAAGCCTAAAGATACTTCAGGCAGCAAAGCGCCCCGGCCCACCCGTAATTGTTCACGGGCAAGCGACACCCTCTCCAACGTTTGCAAGAAGCTATGATTTCTTACCAGTGCCGTATCAATATATGCCTTTAAATAGGTATCCGGAAAGAATTCTTTCCATGACAAATTGGCCATACTCAGCGTGTCCGAGGTTCCCCCGACAAAAGTCTCGGGCAGAGCCACCTTCTCTTCCGAAAGGAGAGAAGGCGACTTACAGCCACTCGACAACAGTATAACAACGGCAATTGCGATATAATTTCGTAAATGATTAGTCTTCATCTTCATCATATTTTTTATCGGTCTTTAAACGAGACGACCAAGTTTCAAACAAGATATACAAACCGGGTACAAGGAAGATTCCTACAAAGGTTCCAATAAACATACCTCCGGCAGCGGCTGTACCGATGGAACGGTTTCCTAACGCACCTGCTCCGGTAGCCACCAGCAACGGAATCAATCCGCAGATAAAGGCAAACGAAGTCATCAAGATAGGACGCAGACGGCTTACTGCCCCTTTCACTGCAGCTTCCATAATCGAAAGTCCGCTCTGACGATATTGGTTGGCCATCTCGATAATCAAAATCGCATTCTTACCCAACAAACCAATCAACATGACCAGAGCCACCTGTGCATAAATATTGTTCTCAAGTCCGGCCAGTTGCAGGAAGAAATAAGAACCGAAGATTCCCGCAGGCAAGGAAAGGATGACAGGGAAAGGCAACAGCAGACTTTCGTACTGTGCCGCCAACAGCAGATACACGAACAACAGACAGATTCCGAAAATCAATATGGTCTGTCCGCCCGAATCCTTTTCCTCACGGGTAATACCCGACCATTCCACATCGTAACCACGAGGAAGCACTTCCTTGCTGATTTCTTCTACGGCCTGTATCACCTCACCCGAACTGATTCCTCCTTCTCCTTCACCTGTAATCAGGGCAGATGTAAACATGTTGTAACGGGTAATCTGGCTGGGGCCGAACACACGATCCATGGTCATGAAGTTTGAATAAGGTACCACATTTCCGTCGTTGTTTTTCGCATACAGGCGATACAAATCCTCCGGATTCATACGATACTCCGGTGAAGCCTGAATCATCACCTTATACATCTGTCCGAAACGGATAAAGTTGGACGAATAGAAACTTCCGATATACGCCTGAAGTGTTTCCATGGCCTTATCCAAGTCTACACCTAACTTGGCAGCTTTTGCCAAATCCACTTTCAACAAATACTGCGGGAAGTTCGGGTTAAAACCAGACGTCACTCCCTGAAGACGCGGGTCGGCATTCAACTTCTCCACCAATGTATTGGCCACTTCTGCAAAATCATGGAAATCGCCTGCCGTTTTGTCCTGCAAACGAAGCTCAAAACCACTGGCATTACCGAAACCGGGCACGGAAGGTGGCAAGAAGAACTGTATGTCGGCGTCTTTGATATGAGAAGTACGCTCCTTATACAGCTGCATCAGTTCCTCTACTCCCTTATCACGCTCATCCCAAGCTTTCAGGTTGATCATACCCATACCATAGCTGGCTCCTTCTGTCTCCGTCATCAAACTGTAGCCGGCCAGTGTAGAGATGCTTTCAATCTCGTCAAAAGGCAGCAAGGCAGCCTGAATCTGATTCAGCACCTTTTCGCTTCGTTCCACCGTCGCTCCCGGAGGGGCATCCACGTTTACATAAATCATACCCTGGTCTTCATTCGGGATAAATCCGGTAGGAAGTACTAGATTGATGCCATACGTAGCCAGGAAGAACAACAGTAACGTAGCGTAAGTAAAAGATTTCCGCCCTAAATACTTGTGCAATCCTAACTGATAGCTGCGTTCAAAGCGGTCGTAACGGCGGTTGAACACCACAAAGAACTTGCGGAGCCAGGTAGCTTTCTTGCGTCCGTGACCTGCCGGTCGGAGCAGCAAGGCACAAAGTGCAGGCGAAAGCGTAAGCGCATTGATACCCGAAATCACGATAGCCACAGCCAGCGTCAAAGAGAACTGACGGTAGAAAATACCCACCGTACCTTCCATGAAGCCCACCGGCACGAATACCGCCGACATGACCAGCGTAATGGCAATGATGGCTCCACCAATTTCTTTAATAGCCGCCACAGATGCCTTATAAGGACTCAGCTTTTCTTCGTGCATCTTGACATGAACAGCCTCGACCACCACAATCGCATTATCGACCACAATACCGATGGCCAGTACCAGTGCAAACAAGGTCAGCATGTTAATGGAGAAACCTAACATCTGCATGAAGAAGAAGGTTCCAATCAAGGAAACCGGTACGGCAATGGCCGGAATCAACGTAGAACGTAAATCCTGCAAGAAAAGATACACCACGACAAATACTAACAAGAAAGCCTCCAACAAGGTCTTCAACACAGAAGTAATGGAAGCATCGAGGAAACGGGATACGTCGTATGCAATGTTATAGTCCATGCCGGGAGCAAAACTGCTCTCCTTGATTTCCTCCATGCGCTGCTTGATGTTTTCAATGACTTCACGCGCATTGGAACCCGGGCGCTGCTTAATCATAATAGAGGCAGAAGGACGTCCGTCGGTCATGGACACCATGTTATAGTCTTCTGAGTCAAACTCGATGGTAGCCACATCTCTCAGACGCAGCAATGAACCGTCGGGGAGGGCCTTGAGCACAATCTCTCCATACTCTTCGGGGGTACTGAACTTTCCGGTGTACTGCAATACGTACTGCAACTGCTGGGGCAATTTATCGGAACTGATACCTGTCTTTCCGGGAGCCGCCTCAATGTTCTGCCGACGGATAGCATCTGTCACATCCTGTGGCACCAGGTTATAGGCCGCCATACGAGCCGGATTCAGCCATACACGCATGGCATAGTCACGGCTTCCCATGATTTCTACCAGCCCCACTCCGTCAATACGTTTCAACTCACGAAGCACATTGATGTCGGCAAAGTTATACACAAACTTCTCCGTATGCGTGGTATCCGTACTGAACACATTCAAGTACATCAACATACTGTTCACTTCTTTCTCTGTCACCACGCCGGCACGGATTACTTCTTCGGGCAATTCATCCAATACGGTGGTCACACGGTTCTGTACGTTTACTGCAGCTACATCCGGGTCGGTTCCTACCTTGAAATAAACGGTTGTGAGCGACATACCGTCATTCGTACATACCGTGGTCATATAGGTCATGCCCGGCACACCATTGATGGCACGCTCCAGCGGAGTAGCTACCGTCTTCGCCATCACATCGGCACTGGCTCCGGTATAACGGGTCGTCACCGTTACCGAAGGAGGCACAATATCCGGGAACTGCGTAATAGGCAATGATACCAATGCCAGTCCTCCCAAACAAACGATGATGACAGAGATAACAGCCGAAAGAATCGGGCGACGAATAAATAACTTAAACATAGGCCCTTATCTTTGCAACATGTTCAACTTCAATTCCTTTCTCACGTCTTCAAACGGAATGGTATCTGCCTTAATCTGCATGCCGTCTTTCACCAACTGTACGCCCTCGTACACAATTGTCGTACCCGCCGGGAAATCCTGCGTCACATAATAGTTCTGGAAACGCTCAATCGGATTAAAGCTGCGCACCTCCACCTTTCCTTCTTCATTAAACAAATACACATACGTAAAGTCCTGAATTTCAAAGGTAGATTTCTGAGGAATCATGTACACATCCTCCATGTGAGTCATCATACGTACCTTTCCGGTTACTCCATGCTTCAACAATCCGTCAGGATTCGGGAAGCGTACACGGAATGCAATAGAACCGGTTCCCCGTTCAAAGTCTCCTTCCACGGTTTCCTGCTTTCCTTTATGTGAATATACCGACCCATCCGGCAAAATCAGTTCCACGTTATCCAGCTGCTGCAGGTTTTCTCCGCTCAACTGCGCACGCTTCAGACGCAAGTATTCGCTTTCATTCACTTTGTAATAGGCAAAGATTTCCGAAATATCACTCACTGTAGTCAACAGACTTTCCGGGTTCACCAGACTTCCCACTTTATAAGGTATACGGTCTACATAGCCGGTAAAAGGAGCGGTAATCGTGGTGTAACTATATTCCATCTGCGCCCGTTGCATCTCTGCGCGCGCCTGCTCTACTTTCATTCGAGCCACTTCCCGTTCACGTTTCACCTGGTCCAGACGAATCGGTGAAATAATCTGTTTGTCCACCAGGCGCTGTACGCGTTCGGTTTCATAATTCGCCATCTCCAGCTGCGCCTGGGTCTGTTTGTAGTTAGCCTCGGCTGCTTTTAAGACTTCCATATAATTCTCTGAATTCAAACGAAACATGGGCTGCCCTTTCTTCACCAACTGTCCTTCGTCAACCAATACTTCACGAATAAAACCTTCCACACGGGCTTTTATCTCTACAAACTGAATGGCCTGAATATCGGCTACATACGAACGCGGTAAATCAATGGTAGTGGGTTGAAGTATCGTCACCGGTATGGTTTCCTTACTCTTTACTTGCTTTTCGCCTGATGACTGACAGGCAGGCAGCAGCCCGGCCACACACGACCAGATTGCAACCTTGTGAATAAAATTTTTCATAAGATGACAAAATAAAGATTACTATGTTATTTGATTTTTAAAAACAAGAATAACCTTCCGGTCTGGCATACACCGGACCGGAACACGCTTTTTTTACGCAGTGTGCGAAAAGACTAAATCAATAAGGTACAAAAAGTCACATACGGGCGTACAGGAAATACGCGTAAGGATACAGTACGGACTATTACAGAAATATCAGCAATAATATTTCGAAAGCAAATGAAAAATAAAGGAAGCGAACCCAATACAAACCACCAGAAAAAAGAACGCACAGAGGTTTTTGAATAAGATAAATCTTCCCACTCAAGGACATTCACATCTTCTTCCTGAAAAGTATCAGCAGCAGAAGGTATCGCCATTTCGTCCTGTGTATCAACCTGGCATGCACTGATTACCTCATACGCATACGCATCCAAATGTATGAGTAACAACATCATCATACATAAGGCACGGAAAAGCTTATTTTTTCTGACAATATGAGATAACATAGTATAAATACACAATCGGTATGCAAAGATAGTAGTACAATAACTAATATAAAAAAGCCTTTCTCAGTTTTCCATAAAATTAACAACCTAAGCCTCTCTTCTTCACAAATTCCCCTCTGATAATTATGATTTCACTTCCCTAAAAGGGCTCTTTTAACTATAAAAAATATAAAAAACATGGTATTCTTTCAATAAATCAATATGTTTGCCAAATAATTATTTAACCAGACTCTAATAAACACATGGACAAACGAATTAAATGGGGAATTATCGTTTTGGTAGGTGCAGGGCTGACCGCCTTGGGCATTCATACATTTACTCCCGGAGAGAACAAGGAACTGGCTGCTGCCGAGAAGAAATCGCCAGTCGACAAAAATAAGGCGCTGAATGTAAATGCGAAGATTATCAAGCCTCATCTGCTTACGGACCAGTTGTTCGTAAGCGGAAAGCTGATGCCGGACGAAGAGGTGGACCTTTCATTTGAAACCTCCGGAAAGATTACCAGCATCGAGTTTACGGAAGGTAGTTTCGTATCAAAGGGACAGTTGCTGGCCAAAGTGAACGACAGCCAGTTACAGGCTCAGTTGAAACGCCTGGAAGCTCAGATGCCATTGGCCGAAGACCGCGTGTTCCGTCAGAATGCCCTGCTGCAACGCGATGCGGTTAGTAAGGAAGCGTATGAACAAGTAAAGACGGAACTGGCCACCCTCAATGCCGACATCGAGAATGTGAAGGCCAATATTGCCATGACGGAACTCCGCGCCCCATTCGACGGCATCATCGGGTTACGACAGGTCAGCCTGGGAGCCTACGCCTCTCCGACTACGGTCATTGCCAAACTGACTAAAATCACTCCGTTGAAAGTAGAATTTGCCGTACCGGAACGTTATGCCCGACAGATTCAGAAAGGTACCAACCTGACCTTTAAAATTGAAGGCCGACTGGAGACCTTCAATTCGCAAGTATATGCTACTGAATCGCGCATCAACGAGGAAACACATACCCTGACCGTACGTGCCCTCTATCCGAACCGGAACGGAGAATTGCTCCCCGGACGTTATGCAGACATCGCACTGAAACAACAGGAAATTCAAGATGCCATTGCTATCCCCTCGGAAGCCATCGTGCCGGAAATGGGAAAGAACAAGGTATTCTTGTATCGTTCGGGACTGGCTGAACCGGTGGATGTAGAGATAGGTATCCGCACGGAAGCAGAAGTGCAAGTCTTGAAAGGCCTGTCTGCCGGAGATACCATACTTACTTCCGGTACCCTGCAGTTACGTACCGGCATGCCGGTAATTCTTGACCAAATCAACTAACCTTCTGCCGTATGAACATATCCGAACTTAGTATACGAAGACCGGTATTGGCCACCGTACTCACCATCATCATCCTGCTATTCGGACTGATTGGTTATACGACTTTGGGAGTACGTGAATATCCGTCGGTGGATAACCCGATTATCTCTGTAACCTGCAGTTATCCGGGAGCGAATGCAGAAGTCATTGAAAACCAGATTACGGAACCTCTGGAACAGAATATCAACGGTATTCCGGGGATCCGTTCGCTGTCGAGTACCAGCCAGCAAGGACAATGCCGTATTACGGTAGAGTTTGAGTTGTCTGTGGATTTGGAAACAGCTGCCAACGACGTGCGTGACAAGGTATCACGTGCGCAGCGTTACCTGCCACGCGACTGTGACCCTCCTACCGTTTCCAAAGCCGATGCGGATGCCAGCCCCATCCTGATGGTGGCCATACAAAGCAATACCCGTTCCTTGCTGGAACTGAGCGAAATAGCCGATCTGACTGTAAAAGAACAGTTACAGACCATTCCGGATGTCAGCAGTGTATCCATCTGGGGAGAAAAACGTTACTCCATGCGTCTGTGGCTGGACCCGGTAAAAATGGCTGGTTACGGAATCACGCCTGTAGACGTCAAGAATGCCATCAACGACCAGAACCTGGAACTTCCTTCAGGAAGTATTGAAGGAAATACCATGGAGCTTACCCTGCGCACCATGGGACAGATGCACACAGCCAAAGAATTCAACGGCATTATCCTGAAGGAACAGAACGGGCAGGTGGTACGTTTCAGCGACATCGGTTATGCAGAACTGGGACCTGCTGACATCAAAAGCTACATGAAAATGAACGGTGTGCCCATGGTCGGTGTGGTAGTTATCCCTCAGCCGGGAGCCAACCACATTGATATTGCAGATGCCGTATACGAACGTATGGAGCAGATGCAGAAGGACTTGCCTGATGACGTAGAATATACCTACGGTTTCGATAATACTCGCTTTATCCGTGCTTCCATTGCGGAAGTAGAGAGTACGGTATACGAAGCTTTTGTACTGGTTATCATCATCATTTTCCTTTTCCTGCGCGACTGGCGCGTGACACTGATTCCTTGTATCGTAATCCCGGTCTCCCTCATCGGGGCTTTCTTCGTGATGTACGTGGCAGGTTTCTCCATCAATGTGCTTACGATGCTGGCCGTCGTACTGTCTGTAGGACTGGTAGTGGACGACGCGATTGTAATGACAGAAAACATCTATATCCGTATTGAACGGGGCATGAAACCCTTTGAGGCCGGCATTGAAGGGGCTAAGGAAATCTTTTTTGCCGTCATCTCCACTACCATCACACTAGCGGCCGTATTCATCCCCATTGTATTCATGGAAGGAACCAGCGGACGCCTGTTCAGAGAGTTCAGTTTCGTGGTAGCCGGTTCAGTCATCATCTCCGCTTTTGCCGCACTGACTTTTACCCCGATGCTCGCAACCAAGCTATTAAAGCACCGGGAGAAACAGAACTGGTTTTACCGGAAAACAGAACCTTTCTTCGAAGGAATGAACCGTATCTATTCCCGTTCGCTCAATGCTTTTCTCCGGAAACGGGTCATTGCCATTCCGTTTACCATTATCACACTGGTGCTCATCGGTTATTTATGGGGAGAAATCCCTGCTGAAATGGCTCCTCTGGAAGACCGTTCACAAATCAATATCCGGACCCGTGCGGCAGAAGGCGCCAGCTATGAGTACATACGGGACTATACGGAAGAAATCAACATGCTGGTAGACTCCATCGTACCGGATGCCGCCTTTGTTACCGCCCGTGTATCCAGTGGAAGCGGAAACATTCAGGTAACGCTGAAAGACATTAAGGAACGTGATTATACTCAGATGCAAGTAGCCGAACAAATTTCACAGGCTATCCGCACCCATACCAAGGCACGTTCTTTCGTACAACAGCAATCCTCCTTCGGCGGACGAAGATCAAGCATGCCGGTCCAGTATGTATTGCAGGCCGTCAGCATTGAAAAGCTACAGGAGGTACTGCCGGAGTTTCTGGCACAAGTATATGACAATCCGACTTTCCAGATGGCCGACGTAGACTTGAAGTTCAGTAGTCCGGAAATGCGTGTCACCATCAACCGCGACAAAGCAGGTACCATGGGAGTAAGCGTGCGCGACATTGGAGAAACCTTACAATACGGATTAAGCGGACAGCGTATGGGATATTTCTATATGAACGGAAAACAATATGAAATTCTCGGTCAGATTAACCGACAGCAACGCAACCAGCCTGCCAATATCAAATCCATCTATATCCGCAGTGACAAGGGTGAAATGATTCAGTTGGACAACTTGGTGGAATTCATAGAAGCGGTAGCGCCTCCCAAACTGTATCACTACAACCGTTTTATATCGGCTACGATTTCTGCCGGACTGGCTGAAGGAAAAACCATTGGTGACGGTCTGGACGAGATGGACAAGATTGCAGCCAACGTACTGGATGACACCTTCCGTACAGCTTTGTCGGGCGACTCAAAGGAATACCGTGAAAGTTCCTCCAGTCTGATGTTTGCCTTTATTCTGGCACTCGTACTGATTTACCTGATACTTTCCGCACAGTTTGAAAGTTTCAAGGACCCGTTCATCATCATGCTGACTGTTCCTCTGGCCATTGCCGGAGCATTGGTCTTCATGTATTTTGGGGATATTACCATGAACATTTTCAGTCAGATTGGTATCATCATGCTGATTGGTCTGGTAGCCAAGAACGGTATTTTGATTGTAGAGTTTGCCAACCAAAAACAAGAAGCAGGAGAAGACAAGATGCAGGCCATCCGCGATGCCGCCCTTCAGCGTTTACGCCCCATTCTGATGACGAGTGCTTCTACCATCCTGGGCCTGCTTCCATTGGCTTTTGCCTCGGGAGAAGGAGCCAATCAGCGCATTGCCATGGGAGTAGCAGTAGTAGGTGGTATGCTGGTATCTACCTTCCTGACCATGTACATTGTACCTGCCATCTATTCGTATATTTCGACAAACCGTGCTAAAAAAGAAAGAAAATGAGAAAACGGGCTATTTATTTCATGATATGTCTGCTGGGAGGCGGAATAACCGCACAAGCCCAGTACACCTATACGCTAAAACAGTGCCTGGAAGAGGGACTGGCAAACAACTATTCACTCCGCATCACCCGCAACGAAGAGCAAATAAGTAAAAACAATGCGACGTTAGGAAATGCCGGTTACTTGCCCACGGTGGATCTGACTGCCGGATATACCGGAAATGCAGACAACAGCAATACGCAGGCACGGGCTACAGGTGAAACTACCAAGCTTCGTGGTGTGTATGACCAGACCCTGGATGCTGGCGTAGATTTGAACTGGACCATTTTTGACGGCTTCAATATCAGCACCACTTACAAGCAACTGAAAGAACTGGAACGTCAAGGTGCCACCAATACCCGAATTGCCATTGAGGATTTCATTGCAAGTCTTACTGCGGAATATTATAATTACATCCAGCAGGAAATCCGTTTGAAAAACTTCCGCTATGCCGTGTCGCTGTCCAGAGAACGCCTGCGTATCGTAGAAGAACGTTATCACATCGGAAATTTCTCCCGACTGGACTATCAGCAGGCCACCGTCGACTTTAATGCTGACCGGGCACAGTATATCAAACAAAGGGAACTGGTGCACACTTCACGCATCAATCTCAATGAGCTGATGGCCGCCAAAGACATGGATCGCCCGCTCAGTGTGAAAGATTCTGTGATTGACGTAAACGAAAGCCTGGAATTCAATGATTTGTGGGAAGGGGCCCTTCAGACCAATGCCTCCTTATTACAAGCCGACCAAAATACCGTATTGGCTCAGTTGGATTATAAAAAGGTATTGTCTCGCAACTATCCGTACGTACGACTGAATGCAGGTTACGGATACACCCTCAACAAATACGACGTAAATGCCACACGCCAACGAAGCAACTGGGGATTCAGCGGAGGTGTCACTATCGGATTCAATATCTTCGACGGTAACCGGAAACGGGAAAAACGAAATGCCAGCCTGGCCATCCGCAATGCACAATTTGCCCGCGATGAACTGGAACAAAGTTTACGGGCCGACCTGAGCAACCTATGGCAGGCTTACCGAAACAACCTTCGCCTGCTGGAACTGGAACGTCAAAACCTGGTTTCTGCCAAAGAAAACCATGAAATCGCCAAAGAACGCTACCTACTGGGCGACTTATCAGGTATTGAAATGCGTGAAGCACAAAAAAGTCTGCTCGATGCCGAAGAACGAATTCTTTCTGCCGAATACGATACCAAGATGTGCGAAATCTCTTTACTGCAGCTCAGCGGAAAGGTTACACAATATCTGAAATAAGATATTCAGTAATTTTTCCTACCTTTGTCGGACAAAAAAAAAACAGACAAAGAAATGGGGCTTTTTATTCGAAAAAGTATAGAGGCTTTACAAGCAGAAGCCAAAGAAACTGGAAGTGGTACCCTTAAACGAGTGCTGGGTCCTGTCAGCCTGGTAGCTCTCGGGGTAGGTGTAATTATCGGAGCCGGATTATTTTCAATTACCGGAACCGTAGCTGCATCGTATACCGGACCAGCTATCACACTTTCCTTTATTATTGCAGCCATCGGCTGTTGTTTTGCCGGACTCTGTTATGCAGAATTTGCTTCCATGATTCCGGTATCCGGGAGTGCTTATACCTACTCCTACGCCACCATGGGAGAACTTATTGCCTGGATTATCGGATGGGACTTAGTATTGGAATATACCGTAGCAGCCACGACTGTCAGTATCAGTTGGAGCCGCTACATGACTGTATTCTTGCAAGGAGTAGGCATTGAGCTACCCCATGCATTTACAGCATGTCCATGGGACGGGGGCATTGTCAATATTCCTGCCATGATAATTGTGGTCCTTATGAGCCTGATTCTGATGCGAGGCACCGCCGGAAGTTCTTTCTTTAACGGACTGATTGTCTTTCTGAAAATAGCTGTCATCCTGATTTTTGTGGTACTCGGCTGGCAGTTTATTCAAAATGACAACTATACTCCTTACATTCCAGCCAATACCGGTACATTGGGAGAATTCGGTGTTTCCGGTATTTTCCGTGGAGCAGCGATTGTCTTTTTTGCCTTTTTAGGATTCGATGCGGTAAGCACGGCAGCACAGGAAACCAAGAATCCGAAACGGGATATGCCCATCGGTATTCTAGTATCCTTGCTGGTCTGTACCATCTTATATATTCTCTTTGCCCATGTGATGACAGGAGTAGCCCATTACACAGACTTCAGTGGACAGGTGGGTATTGCTCCGGTAGCTGTAGCCATTGAAAAGATGGGGCATCCCGATGCTGCTGGTGTCATACAACCCGCTTATCCGTGGTTGAACAAGGCCATCATCCTGGCTATTCTGTTCGGATACTGCTCGGTAATCATGGTCACCCTGCTCGGACAAAGCCGTGTATTCCTGAGCATGAGCCGTGACGGTCTTTTGCCACCGTTCTTTTCCAAAATCAACCAGCGTTTCCGCACACCGGTACACAGCAACTGCTTGTTTATGGTACTTGTCAGCCTGTTGGCCGGATTTATCCCGGCACAAGTAGCCGGTGAAATGACCAGTATCGGTACACTTCTGGCATTCACCTTGGTCTGCGCTGCTATCCTGATTGTACGCAAGACCATGCCCGACGTACCTCGCGCCTTCAAAACTCCCTTCGTACCCTTCGTTCCGATTATGGGTATCCTCACCTGCCTGTGCATGATGAGCTTCCTTCCGGCCGATACCTGGATACGTCTGGTGCTGTGGATGCTTATCGGACTGGATGTCTATGCTTCATACGGAATCCATCACAGCAAACTGGAATACGGTCAAAAGCACCGGAAGGGAGATATTGTATTAAACCTGACCGGACTTATTTTGTCTATTCTGAGTGTGATTACCGGACTATGGCATCAGCAGACCGTAGGATGGGATGCAGACAAGACCCTGCTGACCATCTCTTTCGTGTTTGCCTTCACACACTGCGCTTTTTACATGTGGCGAATCTGGAAACATCCGCACAATCGGACCAAGGTTTCTTAAAAGAAGTTATAAAAAATCGTCAGGAACAGAAAAAACGAATAATAAACCACAACCAACATATAAAAAAGCTGTTATTTTACAGCGATTTATACTATTATGGATAAGAATATATTGTACACGGCTATTCAGGCCGCCCTTGCTGCGGGAGCAGAAATTATGTCTGTCTACACAGACCCGAAAGCAGATTTTGAAATAGAAAAGAAAGCGGACAATTCTCCGCTGACCATTGCCGACCGCAAGTCGCATGCGATTATAGCCCAAGCACTGGCTGCGACTCCTTACCCCGTTTTGAGCGAAGAAGGGGCTAAAATCGCTCCAGAAGAAAGACAACAATGGAAAGAGCTGTGGGTAGTCGACCCACTAGACGGTACTAAGGAATTCATCAAGCGTAACGGAGAATTTACCGTAAACATTGCCTATGTAAAGAATGGTTGTCCTGAAGCGGGAGTCATTTACATTCCGGTAAAGCAGGAACTCTATTTTGCCGACATTGAACTAGGAGCCTACAAAATCAAAGACATTACCGATACAGAAGCTTGTCCGTCGCTGGATGCGCTGATGGAGCAAGCCGAACGTCTGCCGTATGCCAACCGGACAGACGATACGTTCATCATCGTGGCTTCACGTTCACACCTGACTCCCGAAACGGAAGCCTACATCCATGAAATGCAGCAAAAACATGCACACGTAGAAACAATTTCCAAGGGAAGTTCGTTAAAGCTGTGCCTCATTGCCGAAGGAAACGCGGACGTATATCCCCGCTTCGCTCCCACGATGGAATGGGACACCGCAGCCGGCCATGCCATTATCCGTGCTGCCGGAAAGGAAGTCTATCAGGCTGGAAAAACAGAACCGCTACAATATAATAAAACAGACCTGCTGAACCCCTGGTTCATTGCAGAATAACCCCCAATTTATGTCTACTGAGATTATCATCGTACTTCTTTCACTCGTGGCCATGCTGGCCGCACTGATTATGGACAAGATGCGACCGGGAATGATTTTGTTCTCGGTGGTGGTGATTTTTCTTTGCACGGGTATCCTTACCCCTAAAGAAATGCTGGAAGGCTTCAGCAACAAAGGCATGATTACCGTAGCCATGCTGTTTCTGATAAGCGAGGGCGTCCGTCAGAGCAATGCCTTGTCACAGCTTATCAAAAAACTGCTGCCACAGCAGACCACTTCGGTCTTCCGGGCACAAATACGCATGCTGCCCAGCATTGCCTTCATTTCCGCTTTCCTGAACAATACCCCGATAGTAGTCATTTTTGCCCCTATCATCAAACGGTGGGCCGGCTACGTCAAACTTCCGGCCACTTATTTCCTGATTCCCCTTTCGTATGTGACCATTCTCGGAGGTATCTGCACCCTGATTGGCACTTCTACCAACCTGGTAGTCCACAGCATGATTCTTGACGCAGGACTGAAAGGGTTCAGCATGTTCGAACTCGGAAAAGTGGGAGTCTTTATCGCCCTGGCCGGCATCATCTACCTGCTTCTGTTCTCTAAAAAGCTCTTGCCTTCCGACCGTCCGGAAACCACCAGCGAAGAAGATGGCGATTCTTCATTGCACCTGGTAGAAGCCGTAATCGGCCCCCGGTTCCCGGGAATCAACAAGACGGTCAGCGAATTTGATTTCAAGCGCCATTACGGAGCTGAAGTAAAAGAACTTCGCCGCAGCGGACGCACCTATAAGAATCTGAGCGAGGTCAGTTTCCGGGAGGGTGACACACTGGTGGTGCTGACTGATGACAGTTTCATCCAGACATGGGGAGAATCATCCGTCTTCCTGATGCTGGCCAACGGAAAAGAATACGAACCTGCCGGCAAAAAGAAACGCTGGTTTACCCTTTTCCTGCTCCTGTTCATGATTGTAGGGGCCACCGTGGGCGAACTGCCGGGTATTGAAAAATACCTTCCAGAAGGCATCAAGCTGGATATGTTCTTTTTCGTTTCCATCACTACGGTCATCATGGCATGGAGCAAAATATTCCCTCCACAGAAATACACCAAATATATTTCATGGGATATTCTGATTACCATTGCCTGCGCTTTTGCCATCAGCAAGGCCATGGAAAATTCCGGGGTGGCCGATTTGCTGGCCGGATACATCATCAACCTGGGACATAATTACAGTCCCTACGTATTGCTGGCCGTGCTGTTCATCATTACAAACATCTTTACGGAGCTGATTACCAACAATGCAGCGGCAGCACTGTCTTTCCCCATTGCCTTGTCATTGTCCACCCAGCTGGGCATCAATCCCATGCCGTTCTTCGTGGTCATCTGCATGGCAGCCTCAGCCAGCTTCTCCACTCCCATCGGCTATCAGACCAACCTGATTGTACAAGGTATCGGAAATTACAAGTTCACCGACTTCGTCCGCATCGGATTGCCGCTGAACATCATCACGTTTCTGATTTCCGTTTTCCTCATCCCGCTGATATGGCCGTTTTAAAACTGATTTAAATACGCTTTAAAATATGAACAACCAAGAAACAAATCATATCTATCCGATATTCGACCGCATGTTAGGGCGTGCCGACAAAGAAGAATTGCTGAAACAACACGGACTCATGATCTGGTTTACCGGATTAAGTGGTTCTGGAAAAAGTACCATCGCCATTGCCCTGGAACGTGAGCTACAGCAGCGCGGCCTGCTGTGCCGTATTCTGGATGGCGACAACATCCGCAGCGGTATCAACAATAACTTAGGATTCTCGGCAGAAGACCGTGTAGAAAACATTCGCCGCATTGCAGAAGTCGGTAAGCTGTTTGTCGATACCGGCATCATCACTCTGGCTGCTTTTATCAGTCCCAACAATGAGATACGTGAAATGGCTGCCGGAATTATCGGAAAAGAGGATTTCTTAGAAATCTATGTCAGCACGCCATTAGAAGAATGTGAGCGTCGTGATGTAAAAGGTCTGTATGCCAAGGCACGCCGTGGAGAAATCAAAAACTTCACCGGTATCTCTGCCCCGTTCGAAGCGCCAGCCCATCCGGCTCTTTCGCTCGACACTTCGAAATTATCCCTTAAAGAATCTGTTGACCAGCTGCTCGACTTGATTCTTCCGAAAGTAATCAAAAAATAAACATATATAACCATGCAAGAAGAATACAATTTAAGCCACCTGAAAGAACTCGAAGCCGAGTCTATTCACATCATCCGTGAGGTGGCTGCTGAATTTGAAAATCCGGTGATGCTCTACAGTATCGGAAAAGACTCATCCGTCATGGTCCGTCTGGCTGAAAAAGCCTTCGCTCCGGGAAAAGTACCTTTCCCACTGATGCACATCGACTCCAAATGGAAATTCAAGGAAATGATTCAGTTCCGCGATGAATATGCCAAGAAATACGGCTGGAACCTGATTGTAGAAAGCAACATGGAAGCTTTCAAGGCAGGCGTAGGCCCCTTCACTCACGGAAGTAAGGTACATACCGACCTGATGAAGACACAGGCCCTGCTTCATGCCCTCGACAAATATAAATTTGACGCAGCCTTCGGTGGCGCACGCCGCGACGAAGAGAAATCACGTGCCAAGGAACGTATCTTCTCTTTCCGTAACGAGTTCCACCAGTGGGACCCCAAGAACCAGCGTCCGGAACTTTGGGACATCTACAATGCCCGCATCCGCAAAGGAGAAAGCATCCGTGTGTTCCCATTGAGTAACTGGACCGAACTGGACATCTGGCAGTACATCCGTCTGGAAAATATCCCCATCGTACCGTTGTATTTCGCCAAAGAACGCCCGGTAGTCAACATGGACGGACAATTGATTATGCCCGACGACGACCGCCTGCCGGAAAAATACCGCGACAAGATTGAAATGAAGAAAATCCGTTTCCGTACCTTGGGATGCTGGCCACTGACAGGAGCTATTGAAAGCGAAGCCGATACCATCGAAAAGATTGTAGAGGAAATGATGACCACCACCAAGAGTGAACGTACGACCCGTGTCATCGACTTCGACCAGGAAGCCAGTATGGAACAAAAGAAACGTGAAGGATATTTTTAATTACGCAACAACATGGAAGAATTAGATAGAAGCAAATCAGGCAACCCGATGGAAGGAGAAGCCAGAGGCAAGATGTCCATCGAAGAATTCCTGGCAAAAGATGAACAAAAAGACCTGCTCCGTTTCTTAACCGCAGGTTCAGTAGACGACGGTAAATCTACACTAATCGGCCGCCTGCTGTTTGATAGTAAAAAATTGTACGAAGACCAACTCGATGCTTTGGAACGCGACAGCAAACGTATGGGAAATGCCGGTGAACACATCGACTATGCCCTGCTGCTCGACGGACTGAAAGCTGAACGTGAACAAGGTATCACTATCGATGTGGCTTACCGTTATTTCTCTACCAACAACCGTAAGTTCATCATTGCCGACACTCCGGGACACGAACAATACACCCGTAACATGATTACCGGTGGTTCTACCGCCAACTTGGCAGTCATTCTGGTCGATGCCCGTACCGGTGTCATCACGCAGACCCGCCGCCACACTTATCTGGTATCTCTGTTAGGTATCAAGCACGTGGTATTGGCTGTCAACAAGATGGACTTGGTTGACTACTCAAAAGAAGTATTCGACAAGATTGTAGCAGAATATACTGCTTTCATCTCCCCATTAGGAGTTCCCGACGTACAGTGCATTCCGCTTTCAGCCCTTGAAGGTGACAATGTAGTAGAAAAATCAGACCGTACTCCATGGTACGAAGGTCCGGCCTTGCTGGAATTCCTTGAAACCGTACAAATCGGTAACGACCATAACCTGAACGACTTCCGCTATCCGGTACAGTATGTGCTCCGTCCGAACCTCGACTTCCGTGGTTTCTGTGGTAAGGTAGCTTCCGGCGTTATCCGCAAAGGTGATGAAGTGGTAGCTCTTCCTTCCGGCAAGCGTTCTCATGTAAAAAGCATCGTGACCTACGACGGCGAACTCGACTATGCCTTCCCGCCTATGTCTGTAACCCTGACACTGGAAGACGAAATCGACGTATCCCGTGGCGAAATGCTGGTACACCCGGACAACATGCCACTGATTGGACGTAACTTCGAAGCCATGCTCGTATGGATGGACGAAGAAAAGATGGACATGGAAAAATCTTTCTTCCTGAAACAGACCACCAATACCAGCCGTACCCGTATCGACAGCATCAAGTATAAGGTAGATATCAACACCATGGAACACCTGTCTGTAGAAAACGGACGTCTGACCAAGGAAGATGTTCCTATGCAGCTCAACCAGATAGCCCATGTGGTACTGACTTCTTCCAAGGAGCTGTTCTTCGATCCTTATACCAAGAACAAAGCTACCGGTGCCTTCATCCTGATTGACCCGATTACCAACAATACCAGTGCAGTAGGTATGATTATCAATCAGGTGGCCGACAAAGACATGCACAACCAGATGGAACTGCCTGTCCTCAATCTGCCGAAACTGGGAATTGCTCCAGAACACTACGATGCCATTAAACGTGCCGTAAAAGAACTGGAACGTCAAGGTATCGCAATTGAATTAAAAGTTTAATTGACAAGTTGAGTTTTTCAACTGTCAATTGCCAATTATTAATTATCAATTAAAAGAAATGGGATTACTTGAATTCAACAAACTCCCCATCAATACTTTAGTGGGAGCCGACTGGAAGACCTTCAACCAGATAACCGCTGGTCGTACCATCGATCCTGCGTATAAAGGAAAATACCGCCTGACCAAGGCTGTATGCCGCCTGTTATCTACACTGGCTCCTCTGCAGGACAAACGTTACGAAAAGCTGTTGGCCGATAAGCCACTGGAACACGATCCTGTATTTATCCTCGGGCACTGGCGCAGTGGAACCACGTTCATGCACAACGTATTCTCTTGCGACAAGCACTTCGGCTATAATACTACCTATCAAACAGTATTCCCGCACCTGATGATGTGGGGACAGCCTTTCTTCAAGAAGAACATGAGCTGGCTGATGCCGGACAAACGCCCGACCGATAACATGGAACTGGCCGTAGACCTTCCACAAGAAGAAGAGTTTGCCTTGGCTAACATGATGCCCTACACGTACTATAACTTCTGGTTCCTTCCTAAACACATGCAGGAATATGCCGACAAGTACCTGTTGTTCGATGACATCAGCGAGGCCGAACTGAAAGTGTTTGAAGAAACCTTTACCAAACTCATCAAGATTTCTTTGTGGAACACTCACGGTACACAGTTCCTCAGCAAAAACCCACCGCATACCGGACGTGTGAAAGAGCTGGTGAAAATGTTCCCTAACGCTAAATTCATCTACCTGATGCGTAATCCGTACACCGTATTTGAATCTACACGCAGCTTCTTCACCAACACCATTCAACCGTTGAAATTGCAGGACATCAGCAATGAAGAACTGCAAGAAAACATTCTTTCGGTTTATGCTAAATTGTACCATAAGTACGAAGCCGACAAGAAGTTCATTCCGGAAGGCAACCTGGTAGAAGTCCGCTTTGAAGACTACGAAACCAATGCCTTTGATATGACACAGGAAATTTACCAAAAACTGCAGATTCCAGGCTTTGAAGACGCTCGTGCCGACATCGAAGCTTACGTCAACAAAAAGAAAGGTTACAAGAAAAACAAATACCAATACAAGCCTGAGACGGTAGAACTGGTGGAAAAGAACTGGTCGTTCGCCTTGGAGCAGTGGGGGTATAAATTGTAAGACTAAACTCAATAGAACAAAAAATGCAGGACATACGTTCCGCATTTTTTGTTACACATTCTCCAATCTGTTTACTTACATACGATTCGGAATCCTACAGCCGTTTTCAGATGAGCTGAATCAGGATAAACAATACTCAATCCATCAGCCTCTTGCTTCCATTCTATCTTATTCTTCTCTCCCAACAATTCCACAGAAGTCACCTGCTTTTGTCCTGTACCCGCATCACTTCCTAAAGAGACGATTTTCAGTTTATCACCAGCCTTTGGCACAGTCATACACCAAGCATAAATAGCCCCATCTTTGCCTACTGTAAAACGAAAATCGGTGGTATAGAAGCTTTCCCCATCGATCCAGCGTCTTATTATAAAAATCCACTATTACCCGTTGCATGGCATCACATTTGTATCCAGTACCTGTTCCAGAGCCACTAAAAGGTTGCTGGTCCGTACCGTCTGTATAAATGAAATCCGGATTGTATTTATCTACGGCATCCATCATTCTCAACGCCCACCATTTGGCATACCATTCAGCATACTCCAGATGACCGCTAAAGATACCGGCTTGAGGAGGAGACCATCTTGAGTTAGCCGCCTCAGCCACCGTTTCATACTCCCTCAAATTAATCCCATAGAGATATTTAGGGTCTAATCCTTCCCACCATTTACCTTTGCCGTCAGCCAGTGTCAGGTTTCCGTCGTATGGCACTCCTTTCTTATCACCTTTCGTGTCACTTTGAAAAGCAGTTTGCCACCACCACCAGGAATACTCATGATGGAAGGTAAGACCAAAACGGATTCCTGCCTTTCTTGCAGCTTCCTCCCATTCACCAATCAAATCACGCTTCGGTCCCAGACGCGTAGAGTTCCAAGGTTGATATTTAGAATTCCACATATCAAACTGGTCATGATGCACACCCTGAATAATAAGAAACCTTGCCCCTGCATCCCTGTATATATTCACCAAAGCCTGCGGATTAAACTTCTTCGGATTCCAGTCGCGCAATACCTCCTTGTATCCCACTTCTGAGGGATGTCCATAATTTTTCAGATGATTTTCATACGCCGGTGTCCCCTCCACGTACATTTTTCGGGCATACCAGTCTCCGCTTTCTCCTGCCGACTGCGGTCCAAAATGTATCCAGATTCCGAACTTGGAATCCCGCAACCACTCCGGTGTACCCGGATAATTTGCCTCAATCGACTTCCATGTGGGTTCATATGGCCCGGAAGTTATCGGCAAATCTAATTTCACCTCATCAAAAGTCTGGATATTCCCCATCGGAACAGAATTTTCCGCCAACGGTTTGTGTACTGACGGTATCGTTCCTAACTGATAATTCACCCCATTAGTCTGTTGCTGGGAAAAAGCCATCGCACAAACCTCCAACCACAAACAACCTAACATTATAAATTGATTCATATCTATTCCTATTTTTACAATCCTTTTACAAATATAGATGGGAAATTAAGCGAAAAAATAGGATAAAAATGTAGGATTATAGGAGGAAATCGACAAAGACCTATAAACCAACTATGTAACAAAACCTGCATGTCTAATGCAATCCTAAACACACAAATTTTTGATAAATTCAAAACTCTCACAAATCTATCAAACCTATTAAGAAGCAACTTACTAAAAGATCTATTCACAACCGACTAATACCAGTTGATCTAAAACTATTCCTTCATCAAGTGCCCTTATCTCCAAACAATGAGTGGTAGATTCAGACGAAATTGGCAGGACAACTCTCCTATATGCCTGATTACGCAATACATTTTCTTTCCATTCTTCACTACGCCCTTTAGTTTCATAATGAATAGGGGCAGTCTCCTTCCCATCCAAAGTTACAGTAAAGCGTAAATATTCTCCTTCTACCGGATGAGAGGGTAAAAAATAAAGTTCAATGCCTATTGAATCTGAGTTTATCTTCAGGAAATTAAAAGTAATACCCTTACCTTTAGGTATATTTACGGCCTTTCCTTCATATCCCAATCCTTCACAAGGAATAAAACTACCAGAATTACATTCCGAAGCATTCCACATACAAACGATATCACTTCCTTCTTCTTTCATAGGTTTTGAAAGTGAAACGCGTTTCACTTTTTCAAAAACAGACAAATTACGGGGTTTAAAATCCATCATATAATTCCACTTTCCATTATTCTGTATACCCACATTATAAATCTGAGTCAATGACACAATGCTATCATAAGCCGCATCACTCTTATCCCACCCCATTTCACCGTGACGTGCAAACTGAGCAAAAATCATCTTCTTATTCATCTCGGCAGCACTTTGTACAGGATATTTTACCAATTGAAAAAACGCATCCTTTCGATTATCCGGAATTTGAGAGTTTATTATCTGAACCTTATCCGAAAGTTCGTTGTAATCTTCCACACGCTGCTTAAGATAAGCTGAGCTCCAAGGCAAATCTTTTACCGTCTGAAAATATTCAGAATTACGATACTCTTCTACGCGGGTATTTCCCATAAACTCAGGCTTCCTAATATAAGCCAAACGATAATGTTCATTCATGACAGGGCATAATGTTTTACCTATTGATTCGCCAAACTCCCTTTTTAAAAAACTTTCTAAATGAGTCCAAACTCCACCTTTTGCAACTTTTTCTATATCCCAAGCCATATCCAAGAACAATTCTATTTGATATTCTGCAGGTTTAATATCACCCACATTAAGAATCCACATTTTTTGTATTCCACGGTCGTAAGCTAATTTCATTTGCTGGAAAAGCAGGTAAGGACTGAATGTACCTAGCCAAAGATAATCGTGAGGACGTCCCCAGTAAGAAACATGATAATACACACCATTACCACCTTTTCTGGCGCGTTCTTCAGCTGTTGGAAAATGACGAATATACCCATAATTATCATCACACCACATTAAAGTCACATCTTCAGGGACTTGCAATCCTGAATTGTATATATCTAGCACTTCTTTATATGGAATAAAAACTTGTGGTACCTTTGTAATATCCGGATTAACATATTTCTGCAATAATGTTCTTTGATCCACCAATACACGCTCCAGCACCTTACGTTGTTCCTCTATGGTTTTTGCGCCATTCATTTGCCCGTCATGTACTCCGCGCATTCCTATTGTATAAAGAATATCTTGTTTTGAGACCTCCTTAACACGCTCCTCCCAGAATTTATATACCTCATTAGGATTGTTTACATAATCGTACTCCCCCTTTCCCCGTCTGTGCCACTCCACAGCGGTACTTGAAGCCATAGGTTCACAATGGGAGCCTCCAATATAAATCCCGTATTTCTCGGCCATCTCCCGGTTTCCTTCCGTAAGGAAAAAAGGTTCCGTACACTCATGCATGGCTGGCCAATAATAATTGGCACGTAAACGAAGCATCAGTTCAAAGATTCTTTCGTTAGTGCGCGGTCCGATTCTTCCAGGTTTATGCCAAGGCTCATAATTTAAACTGCTCCATTGCATCAAGCCCCAGTCTTCATCGTTTATAAAAATTCCTCTATATTCAACGGATGGTGATTGAACTATCTCAAAATCTTTCGGAAGTTCAAAAAAATCACTTTTTCTTGGAGTCACATCAGCCCACCACTCCCAGGGGGAAACACCTATCATACGAGAAAGCTCCATGATACCATAAGCAGTCCCATGCCTGTCACTTCCTACTACTAACAATTTATTGTTTGGCAATACCTTTATCATGAATCCCTGCTTTTTCCCTTCTAAGGAAGAAAAGTCTACTTGCAAAGATGTCATCAAAGGATTATTCTTACCCATAGTAGACACAATGATGTTTCCTTGAGATTCTGAGATTCGAACACTATCAGAAAAAACATTCCTATAATCACGTTTAAACAACTCTAATGCCTGCCATACCACATTTTTCTCGTTTGGATTACAAGCTACATTTATAGGATTTCCGGTAGATATTCTAAATTGCGCCCATAAAAATTGGGTTATGATACACATAAATAAAGTAAGAATGTATTTTTTCATCATTATTCCTCCTCAAAATATAAAATTTGATTGATACTTACACAAGTTCCTTTACTGCCATAAACCCGTTTGGTTTTGTCTGACCAAACCGGCCGAATGCCTGTAACTTCTACAGAAATAGTATATTCTCCTTTTTCCATCACAGGAGTAATAACACGGATTGCCATCTCCGGATATTTACTATAGAAATCTATTAAAGAACTGTATACGGTATCTCTTTTCTCATTTATTACATTTACCCGAGCATATCCCCCCAAAGGAGTAGACTCTCCTATGATGGCAGCTCGTGTTCCTCGAAACGAAGCCGATAATACACTTCCTTTCACATCTGACTCCATTTTATCTTTTGTAATATGCCAGTAGCTATCAGCATAAATCTGCTTTTTTTCTATTTGTAAACTACCGTTCAACGGATTTACAGGCTTAAGCTTATTAATATCCCAAGCCTGCCAATATTCAGGTATGGATATTTTAGTGTTTTCTACCCGCAAAGGCATCCATACATAAGTTGCAGCAGAAGCCTGATGAGGATACGACCAACGGTCTCCCATAAACATCGGTATTGTATCATTCCCATATTTTAAGGGAAAGACAAAAGTCGTTTGAGAATTATAAGTCAGCTTTCCCTTCGGACAAAATAATCCACGTTTTGTCCATGGGCCTTCAATCTTTGGAGCTGTGAAATAAAAGTTGTCGTTTTTTTCCCAACTGGTCAAGTTGGAATAAAGCAAATAATACATGTTCTCCTTCTTGAACATAGCAGGAGATTCACCAGCTCCTTCGATATACGCAACCTCCTTTTCCACTGACTTGTAATCCTCACTAAGGCGGTAAATCGGACCATGATGTATTAATAAGTAGCCTTTACCATCAGAATCTTGAAATGTTCCCATATCCCAGCGTTTAACAGGCTTCCCATTATAGAGTAACGGTCCTTTCAATTGATAATCTCCCGCTATAGTTTTACAAGTGGCAAGTCCGATATAAGGGTCTCTATAATTCATATCATCAGCATGCATCAACATAATGTACTCACCCGTTTTAGGACATTTCATAACTTTTACCCGTTCACCCACCCGGTTAGGTCCTAATATTCCATCTTGTTGAACTTTCAGTACTACATTTTCGAACTTCCAGTTAACCAAATCACTTGATGAATAACAGGCAAAACCTGGGAATGCATTGCTTTTATCTGATTTCCACTCTCCAAAAAGATAATATCTTCCATTTTCTTCCACTATACAAGCTCCATGTGCATTAACAATATTATCATTATTATCATACCATGGAATGCCATTAACTATTAACTTGCTCTGTGCATAAGCCATTCCTCCGCACAAGAAATACAAGAATATGAGTAAACGTTTCATTTCATTATTTGTTTAGCCATTTAATAAATATTTTTCCTCCATATGGATTAAAATCGAAGCACAATTTTCCATTTACATTCTGTTTTACAGAAAGAATCTTTCCGTCTTGTTTAACTGAAAGCATTGAATTTTTACTTTCTACTTCCATGGTTAAAGATTCAGAAAAAAGTTTTTTATCAAGAGAAAGCAAAGGAAGTATTTCATAAGAATTTGTATTCTTTTTTATTTTTAACTTTAAATTTTCTCGTTCTTTAATGTAAGCAGCCACTTCCCGGAATGGAGCAATCCAAATAAATTTTTCACGTGATTTAACATCCTGCAGATGCCTCCAAAAAACAATAGGATCAGAAAAGCAATCATATCCACTTGTAATTCCATGTACCATAGTCACTCCCCACTGCTCAGATAAAAGTAAGTTATCAACCCATCTCTTTAACTCCTCCTCGGTTGATTGTGTAACTTCTCCACCAACAGGATATTGAAATAGTCGAGTTGCTATTCTATCTTTAGAAGCTAAATCTATAACACGCCTATCTACTGAATTAAAAGCATAACAATATGTGCAAGGTCGTTTACCAATCTTCTGTTCTATAATACTATCATTCTTATATATTTCTTTACATATAACATTCTCAGGCTTGCCTTTTAGATTTAAATGAGACCAACCATGATTAGAAATTTCATGCCCATTATCGGACATTTCTTTCAACTGATTCCAATTCATTCTTAATATTCCATATTGAGCTTCTTTATATTCTATACTCTTTCCACAAATCCAAAAAGTACCTTTAAAGCCCAATTTCTCTAACATTGGATAAACCAACGTGTAATGTTCTTTTAATCCATCATCAAAAGTATAACTAATAGCACATTGTTTGCCATCTTTATAATTAGCCACACGTATATCTGTAGCATAGGGACAATAATAAGATTCTAAAGCGGGAATAAGTTTGACAATCTCAGAAGCTGCTATACCAGCAATTATACGTGCACCATATAAATTAAGATGAGTATTATCTATCTTCCCATCTGGATATTGCTTATATTTTCCTTTAGGTATCCACATAAAAAGTTCTTTTGACTTTTCTGGACCTAGACCAGACACCAATTTATAGGTTAAATCAGTCATATCCACAAAATAAGCACTCTCTTTTTTAGCTATTTCACGAGGAGAATTAGCATACTCTCCATGTGAATCAACTAATATATCCCCCTCTTTTTCATAGATATATTGATGTGGTACATCCAAAGCTGGAGGATAGTTACGTCTCACAATTGAATTTAATAAAATAGGAATTGCACCTTTTTCACGAGCTTCACGAATAAACCGTATTAAATTATTATCAAATGTCTTTCCGGGGATTGTGTATAAATTAGGATCTCTTTTCTCATCATTATGCCCAAATTGTATAATTACATAATCATTAGGCTTCAATCTTTTTAATACATTTTTCCAACGGCCTTCATTGATAAAACTAAGTGTACTAGCTCCACAAGCTGCATGATTTTCTATATGTATATCATCCGTAAAGTAACTAGAAAGCATTTGTCCCCATCCTCTTTCTAGATTTCCATTGTCTATTTTCCTTTCAGCCATAGTAGAATCACCAATTATAAAAATAGTAATTTTACTATCTTTTTTCATTGTAAAAGCTGATAATATTAAGATAAACATTAACCCAAAAATCTTTATTTTCATACTATTCATCATTAGCATCCTATTGATATAGGACATGTTAATAATTAAAAGTCAAAATTATTAATGTCCCGCTAACATAGGACACTAATGTACTTACTTCTTAAAATAGTTTTTACTAACCGCATAATTTATACATTTAGGAATAACTAAATTCAGACAATTCAAAACCTCTCCATTTACTATTACTAAATCTTTTAATTATTCAATCATCAAAACCAAATAGTAAATAAACTATATTAATACACTAACGATCAAACGTCAAACCATACCCAACATAAAAAATTTACCTCTGCAAAAAAGATCTTAAATATTTACAGAATTCATCTAAATAATCACCTTTAAACCCATGCCCCGCCCCACTAATAATTTTTAACCTAGCATTAGGGTATCGACTTAATGCACGCCTTGAATAATCTAAAGGAACAACAGAATCCTTATCACCATGCACAATGAGCACCTCTCTTTTATAACGCATCATTGTGCTATCGACATCAACCTCACGCACCTCTTCAAAAAAACGACGCCCCAAAGGTACTCCCCATACAAAAGTTGTATCCGGTATATCACTTTCCCGTCGATAATGGTCAAGCCAATTATCCGGAATACAAAATGCAGGATATACCAACACCAATTTAGCTATATCATTCGGAATATCTGCTGCAGCCAAAGCAGCAGCTAATCCTCCCTGGCTCTCCCCAATAAGGACAATACTATCAGCATCTATGTCTGGCATACTTTTAAAATATTTTACTATAGCCGTAATATCAATTTTTTCATCTATGACAGACATATTCATTGTATTTGTATCACTACGGTTCTTAAGCGACCCACAGGGAAAATCAAATGAATAACATCCATAACCTAATGCACACAATTCTTTAAAATAATTACGTGCAAAACGATGGTTACCATTAAATCCATGAGCAATAATAGCCAAAGGATATTTCGCAGCCGTATTCTCAGGAGTTGCCAATATACCATAGATACGACGACTACCATTATTAATCCAGATTTCTTTTTCAACATAACTATTTTGAGCATTGATGGTGGTTATACTTATCAATATGGATACCATCGCCAAACAATAAATATTTTGTAAAGCTTTGATTAATTCTCTTACCTTTTTCATTTTTTCAAAATCAGACATATACATTATTCATAGGTTACCATAAAATAACAAAGAGATTACTGAATTCCTATTACAAACAAATTCAAAGAAAACTTTAATTCACGGACAATTCCATTCAATAATTCTCGAACTAATCCTTCCTAATTCTCTGTTTTATTGCCCACCAAAAGTTGAACCGGCTCTATAAATCCAAATGGAATTATATTGTAATCATCCGTCCAAACTCGCAACTTGTTTTTCTTATCCAAACGCAGATTTATCCAATCGGAATCACCAGTTCCATTTGGCCATCCTCCTGCACCTGTAAAACTTAAGGCAGAAGTACCCTTTAATTCCCCTCCCTTATGATGATGAGGACCTAACAAGTTACGCAAAGAGTTTGTTAAAGAGAACCTTATCTCATTTTCTCCTTCAACAACAAAAGAAGTCACATCCCATACATAAGGAGAAGCAACACGCGCTTCCAAAGGATAGCCATTAATTTCCAATTCATATACAATAGATTCCGATAACGGTAAATAAATATAATAAGATTTACCCTTTTCCTTTTTCGATAAAGTAAATGTATTACTTAGTACGAAAGTTCCTGCATAGAAAGGAAAACCCTCATAAGATATATCACCATCAAACTCCAAAGGTTCCTTTACCATCACAAACTGATTTAGTAAATGCACTGGTTTTTCAACAAAAGTCCCAGTAGCATTTTTTTCTGTATTCCACTGATTCAACAATCTCATATCTGGACGAAGAGCAAAGTCACCTATCAAATAAATACTTTCCAGTTCCGTTCCATATCTATGAGCAAAAATTGTATCTGTCGGTATTGGAGCTATAAAATCCATCGTTATATCAATTGTATTATTCCCTTCTTGGAGCAAAGAAGCGATATCATTTGATTTCTTAAAAAATACATCATAATAATAAGCTTCACCAAATCCAGCTATTCTTTGCCCATTAATACAAATATCACTATACATTTCCGGATGTTCCACAACTAAAGCACATGATGCAGGAATGTCCTCCACTGTAAAATTAAATTGCAAATGCAAAGGAAGGTCTTCTTTTTTTTCTGCCATACATTTCATAATGGCAATAAGTGGCTCAGGCTGACTTAACTTAAGTCCATTGACAGAATACCGAGCAAAATCCAAAGTCAATACATTCGGATCTACTTTTTTTCCTTTCCATTTACCTTCCAATGCAAAAAGTGTATGACATCTCTCGGACAATTTATATTCAGGACTAACAGGAGCCGCATCAGACAATCCCCCCGTTGTTAAAACAAGAAGTCCTGCAGGAGGTAATTCTAGTGTAATTTCCCCATTTCCATCAGCCTTTGCTGTATAAGTCTTTGCAGTAAATAAATCCCAAATGACAGGATTTACCTCATGTTTTCCTAAAGTAAAAATCACTCTCTCCGTATTTTTCCGACTGATATTCGTCAGCATATACATGTTACCTATATCCGTTATGCGTTTTTGAGTATAAATTTCAGCATCTTCATCATTCTTTACATGAAGCACGTCTACATTCTCCCTCAAACTATCTGCCGTATTAGACAGAAGCAAAGAAAACTGTCTTAGCCGTGACAACAAATCAACATTCTCCTCCGCATCAACATAACAAGGGTAATCATCCATAACCAATATTCTTCCTCCCTTTTTAGCAAAATCCAACAGCAATTGCACTGTAGTCACACGCAATGTCAATGAAGAAGGGATAATAACTGTATTATATTTCATCTCGCCAAGTTGCAAATACCCATCATCTACGTGACCGATTTCCGACAAGATTTGTTCGTCTCCCAAATCAAAATCACAATGAACTTTCATCAAATTCTCCATTGTTGTATAGTATTCTTTCTCCAATTTTTCCCGCTCATCTTTTACAGCAATATACATACTTTCCAAAGGCACCAATAATAATGTCTCTGCCGCATATTTACCAACCGTGCTTAAATAACAAAGCCTTCCAATATAATCTTGAATACATTTGTTATTTTTCCACCAAGGCTGCTGATAAGATAAAGTGGGAGGATAATCACGCTTACGTTCTCCCCTCATACTATACAAAGCTAGATGTTCAACAAAAAAGTTTATTCCCAACACAGCATGCCAATTAGCAATCCACTTCTGATCCTCAAAACTCATGTTCTGCCCAGATACGCCAAATAGTTCACTCATACGACGTTTTTTCCCGTATTGATTTCCTATACTCGAAATACTTTTTGCCACATTTAGTCCTCCTTCTACTCTTAGTTCCAAATGATCCATACCTGGCAAATCTTCATTTCTGAGTTGACGCATCAAGTTTCCAATACCAGCCTGGCAACCTCCCAAAGTCTCTTCTGGAAAGAAATGACCTGTCAAAGCTAAATTGTTTGCTCGACAAAAATCCCCCAACTGCCCGACGAAAGCCTTCTCATATTGCAATCCCATTATCTGCCAATAATCCAAACGTATCTTCCTATAATTACCTTTTTCCTCAAAAAGAGATTCAAAGTGCTTAGCAATATCATACCCCTTTACCTCATAAAAAGTTTCTCTAAATTCAGGAGAATAGCCTATGACATCATATTCCCCTCCCGTAGAAGGAAGAATATCTGGCTCATCAAAAAAAATGCCCTTTACAGTTCCATTATACAAATTCTTATTACGCTGAGCATATGTCTTATACGTATGCTCGATAAATGCTTCAATTGCTTGAGGATTCAGATAATCAATTTTACAAGCTCCATTTAACCATGAATTGCCCAATGAGGCAGTCATACATATATAGTTATATTGTCCGTCACTGCTCACTAGGACTCCTCCTCGAGGAACTGGGTCTTCTTTTGAAAGACGTATTAAAGAATGACCACGAAAATTTTCACTCTTCCGTGGAACAAATCCACCAGCATAGCCGCTAGGCCACTTATATTCATCATAAAACCACGGAATAATCCCACTTTTTACACATTGGTCTACACCTGCATCTATAGCCTTCCACCAATCCTTTTCAAAATATTGTGTAAGTAATCCTTCACGTGCATGAAAAAACACTCCGCCAATTCCTCCTTCCGCAAACTCTATAATCTGCTTCCGGATTATCTCTGGATATAGGCTGTCGTTTAACGAATAAAACAAACTGGCTCTATATTCTGAAGATGGGTTCTGAAATTCATCCCAATCAATAGAATCCTCTTGTAATTTTTCTCCGCATGCAACAAACAATATTGTCGTCAGGCACCAAAAATAAAGTTTTCTCATCCCTAATTAAATTAATTTATTTTCTTCCACTATTATATTTACTGTAACCAGGCACTTTCAACTTCAAACTTATAACACCCAGGGCTCCTGATTATTCCCGTACTAATTTCCCAAAACTCCACCTCATTCACATCAAACGCTTTTTCTATCTTCGGAGGATAGAAATATGCAGGAAGAAAAGCTGGATAAGCCTGTGGAAGCAACGCTGTTCTCTCTAATTGCAAATCAACAAAAGGTATTACTACTATTCCCTTTTTAGCTGCAATTTTCTTTTTATAAGTGAAGCCATCTTTTGTAATAAATCCTACACTCAAACTATCTATTCCTACCATTTCATTTAACTTTACATACAAATGTTTACTTAACTCTAACTTGTCTTTCCTTCCGGCTAACTTCGGTTTAACATAATGCCTCAACAACAAGTCTCCACCACTGGTTTCAAATGCAGCCGATACAGAAGTATACAATATGCCGGGATACTCTCCCCAAAGTATCTCCTTCTTACATTTATCCCCTTGAATCACAAAACTTTCAGCTTCATCATAAAATTGTCCACTATAAAGAGTTATATATTTGTGCGTATCTTCTACCCGAACACTCCACATAGACGCACCTGTAAAATCCCAGTCTCTCAAATCACCTTCTTTGCAAGAAGGGAATGTATAGCTATGCTGGTTTTTATACACTACAATGGCATAATTTAATAGTCCCTCTTTCATTTTTTCAGCCGGAATGGTTGTTTGAAAATCATAGCTACCAGCAGTTTTCATCGGAATAGAAAAAGTAAAATCCTCATAGTAACCAAGTAGAAAGACAGAATCCGGGATTTCAGGCCCAATCACCTTTACTGAAACGGTATAGTCCTTCTGAGAGGTAACCACCTCCTGAGGATGATGAACAACCATAAATTCCTTTTGATTGGCATCTGGAGCTGCAAATTCCCCCAACCGTATACATCCCAATTTACTATTTGCATTCCATTTATTATTCTTTATTCCTTTGCGTGTCAACAAATAAACTCCCGGACTAACTTGAATTGTACCATTATTTGAAATCCCCGTCCTTGCATTACCTTCATTTAATCCCCAGAAACCAAAATCATGTCCTAAATCCGATAACTTTATTTGCATTGGCCACTGATTCCATAAAACGCTTGCTACCTTTTCCTTTATCGAAGTTTTACAAAAAGGATCTTTTATCCAAACCTGATCAGGCATTACCTCCAACCTCCAAACACCGTCTGACAATTTGTCTAAAAAATACGCTCCTGTACCAGGATAAGTTATAATGGAGGAGTTCCCGAATCCAGCCACTTCACGCAATAATTCTTCATTTACAGGAAAAGCAGAAGTATGATTTGAATAAAAAAACTTTTCTCCAGAATTCAGCAGACTCAATTTATTATCATAACTCACTTTAAAGTGCCCGAAAATTGTATCGGTCGGATAACTGCCAAAATCTGTATTTCGCGGGATTTCTTTCATCACTTCTGATGCAATCTTCATACTTATCGCTTTTTGGGGAGTATAAACCAAATTCAAATAATGTGTTTGATATTCAGTATTAGCCCATGCCATAAAAGTCGGGGCATATGCGAATTGAGTTACCCATTGAAAACCTGTTTTTCTAAATGTCCGAGCTATTGCTGGATAAAGATATGAATCCGTAATGTCAGCCGGGTCAAACTCATAAACGACTTTAGCTTTATTGGAGAATCCATTGATGTTATTAAAAGGAATAGGATACGCATCTACAGTCGGCAAGAAATTTCCCTTCCGACTATGTCCTGCCACCAAACCTGTAGGATACCACTGAAATGTTCCACCATCTATACCTGCATCATAAAATGCCTGAGTATTGGAAAAATTATGACTTACGTTATAAAAAACCAGTTTCTTACAACCCTTATTACGGATAGCTGCAACCATTCTTTTCACATAAGCCGTGGTATGTGAAGGATCTAAAGGGTTTACAGGCTCATTGTTTATTTCAAATCCAACGACATCCGGGTCATCCTGAATTTTCAAGCCTGTATAAGCGTTCACATGTGACACAAACTGACTCAAATAATTTTCCTGTGCCTTTATAGCCTCTTCTGACTGGGACATTTCAGCTTTATTCCAAAAGGATGAAAATCCTGGCAATTTTTCATCCTTTTCAGGGTAACCATTTCCCCAATAAGCCATTGGAGTATATACAATCTTAATATTACGTTCCTTCAATTTGCAAATCAGATAATCCAGTAAATCCAAATGCTCATTTTCTATCAAGTTACCCTTCCGGTCTGATATTTCCACATCCCATATATGTATGCGATAAGCATTAAAACCTAGCCGTGCAAAATGATACACGTCCTGTTCGATAGCCTCCTTAGGATCAACCCCCAATCGTTTGCACATTCTATACGCATGCGCAAAAGGTAAAGTATAATTTACTCCCCAAAAAGAAACTTCTTTCTTACTTTTTGTCTCACGTATAACCCCACTTTTATCCAAATAATAGGATTGTGCACAGACTAAAGAAGAAAAGAAAAGTAAGAAAATCTGAAGTATTTTTTTATAAATCATAATATAAGCAAATAGGTAAACAACAATACTTTTTTCAATAGTATATTGAGCCTGTCAGTGCAACAGAGTTTTAAGTTCTCTACACTGACAGGCTATAATCCTAGCTATTATTTCGGATATTCAGGATTTTGTTCTACAATACCACCAGCTTCCGTAATAACGCTTTGAGGTATCGGAAACAAAACTTGATAATCCTGTGCATTATTTCCCCTCTCGCGAGAACGGGAAATATAGACTCCATGTCGAATCAAATCTTGACGACGCTGTCCTTCACAAAACAATTCCCGCCCTCTTTCTGCTAGCAGATACTCGCGAAACTCATTTGTACCAGCTAAAGCCGATGCAGGAATAGTTACTCCAGCACGATCAGTTACTTGTTTCACAGCATTTATCGCTTCTTTCGTTGGTCCATGTAATTCATTTTCAGCTTCTGCATAAGACAATAACACTTCCGCATAACGCAAAACCGGGTGTGCTTTTTGAATTCCATAGTTAGCAAACTGTGTATCTGTAAACTTAATAGGAATTGCCCCCGTCATCCCATTATTACGATCTTTATGTACTCCATCATTGGTATCATATTCACAAAGTATCGTATTTTTACGTTTGTCATTATCAGCAAATGTATCATAAAACTCCCAACGCATACAATAAGCCTGCCAGCCAGAGTAATACGTTTTTTCATCTCCACGAATATATGAAGCTCCCAAATGATTATACCCTTTCTTAAAATCACTTGGTAACACTTCCGTCACATAATAGTTATCAGATGCAGTATTAGATGGTACAGACCAAATATGTTCAGCCGTACGATCTACATTAAATACATCCTCATATTCAGGAATGATAGAATATCCCATTGTCATCAACTTTTCCGCAGCCTCTTTCGCTTTTTCCCAATTCTTTATATGCATATAAAGTTTCATCCTGATACCATAAGCTATTGCTTTGGACATACGGCCCCAGTTACTTAAATCATCATTGTATTTATCAGGGAATGAAGGTGTGTCTATAGCCTCCTGTAAATCCTTTTCTATATATCCAATGTATTCTTCCTGAGAAGGACGAGGCAAAATCGTATTGTCCATTAAAGTGGCAGGATCCAATTTTACATTTACAGGACCAAACCAGTCAAACAATGTGTACATATAAAAAGCACGAAGAGTCTTTACCTCTGCAATAAAACGATTACGTACCTCTTCCGTAGCTCCACTACTCAAACTTATTTGATTAATAATATCTGTCGCACGAGCCACAAACCTAATCACATTATAGGTACTTTCTATCGCACCTGGAGAGGAAGGGCCAACATTAAACTCATCAAATATATTACTAGAGTAACTACGGGCCACATCCGTTGTCACCATCCCAGCAGGATAATACGCATTTATATCAGCATTAAACAATGCATTCAGCCATACTCCAGTACCACCATCCGTATACCCCCAATTAGTAGTACAAGGTAAATAGAGTCCCGTTACAGCAGCACTTATGTCTCCCTCTGTTTTAAAGAAATTAGAGGGAGATATATCTGTAAAATTCTTGGTTTCAAGCATATCATCACATGAAACGATTGTCGCTCCACAAAGTAACAACCATACGTATAGAATACATTTTTTCATAATCATTCGTCATTTAAAAATTGAAATTAACTCCAAAAGATAAAGAAAGAGCCTGTGGATATGGATTATCCGTTGCCAGTTCCGGATCGAACCCCTTATACTTGGTGAATGTGGCAACATTCTGAGCATCTATGAAGAAACGAATACCTTGGATAAAACGGCTTCCGGAAAATACACTCTGTGGCAAAGTATACCCCAATGTAATATTTTTCAACTTTACATAACTGCCATTCATCAAATAAAAATCATTCGTTTGAGAAGGATTCGCGCTATCATACACATTAGTAGCTACACCAGGCATCCACCCAATACCAGTCTGACTATTCCAGACATCTGTTTTTATTGATTTATAAGTATTGCTAACAGCCACTCCCTTATTTCCAATTATATTAGTATCAGGTATTTGCCCTCTGTATTTTTTATAACCAAACGTACCATAAAAATAGAAATTCAAATCAAAACCTTTATAACTAAAGGTATTACCAAATCCAACATACCAACGTGGAGTACTATTCCCTAATTTCACAACATCTTTTGAATCTAAGACACCATCCTCATTTATATCTACATATTTAATGTTTCCGACAACAGCATCCGGCATATAATCTGGTATTTCATCTACAGAAGTAATGATACCGTCAGTTCTCCATCCATATATTGCATCAATTTCATCTTTCTCACCAATATATTCTGCCAAAGCTACCTGCGGATTTCTCTTCACCCAATTTGCCTTAAAGTAGGATACATTAAGATTAGACTCCCACTTCAATTCTTTTGATTGCAGATTATCACTATATAAAGAAAATTCAAAACCCTGACTTTGGGTTTCTCCAATATTAGAAGCGACTCTTCCGACAGCATTATTAGCAGGCAACTGTTGAAAGTCAAGGAGATCCTTTACTCCCCGATGAAAGAATTCAACAGATCCATGTATACGTTGATTAAGCAATCCATAATCAACTCCAACATTTAATGTGTAATTTGTTTCCCATTTTAAATCAGGATTCTCTACTTGAGTCAACGCTAACCCAGTATGCAACACATTCCCGAATAAATAATTATAGCCTGACTGATATAAGGCCATTGAATTAGTCCCCAATACATTCTCATTGCCAACAGCACCATATCCTACACGTAGTTTCAAATCACTAAATATCGTCTTATCTTTCATAAAAGCTTCTTCATTGATACGCCAAGCTGCAGAGAAACTAGGGAAAATTCCCCACTTATGATTCCGAGAAAAATAACTTGAACCGTCTCTTCGTGCCGTAAACGTAAAAATATACCTATCTAACAAAGAATAATTCACTCGCAAGAACTGGGATAATTTCACACGTTCATTTTTCCAAGACCGCACATTTGCTTTTTCTTTATCACTAGCAATTCCCACATTATTATACCCAAATGAATCTGTAAAAAAATCAAAACTACTTAAACCAAAACCATTGCTAGCTGTTTTATAATAACCAACTCCTAAAACAGCTGAAATATGATGAATGTCATTCAACACCTTATCATAATTTAAGAAAGCTTCAGCACTTAAATTCAAAACTTTTGCATATCCTAATTGAGCTTGTCCTTCAGGAACTGTAGTATTTAAAGCTGATATAGGAAGATAAAACTCTCGGGAACTTGACTGCATATCATATCCACCCACTCCACGTAAAGATAAGCCATCAAATAGTTTCAATTCCATAGTAGGAGCAATAAATATACGCTGGGTGGTCGTCTTATCCTCAATATCTGTAAAAGAAACAGGATTATTATACAGTTTATTATAAGAACGAGAATAATTACCTTCCTCATCTTTTACAGGAATATCTGGAGCATATCTCAGAGCATTCAGAATCATATTATCACCATTTCCAGAAGCACCCACAGAAGTACTATTCGCTTTTACATTCGAATAAGTAAACTTTACTCCAGCCTTAAAAATACTTGAAAATTCCTGATCCAAGTTCAGACGAATACTATGCCTAACCAGTCCAGACTGCTTTAGCATACCTACATTATCATAGAAATTGTACGAAAAGAAATAGCGAGTCTTGTCAGTCCCTCCGTTTACAGATACATTTTGATCAATCACATATCCATTACGTGTAACCTCATCCATCCAATCTGTATCCACTGAATAGCCATTCACATCAGTAAATACAGGAGTATACCCACTTAAATCTACAGGATTACTGCCGTATACCCCCATCTTGTTTGAATATAAATAATACTCTTTTGTCCATAAATTAGCCTGTTCACGAAAATCACGTGCTCCTAACACCTCTGGATAATCTTTCTGAATTTGAGTCGTAAAAGTACTGCGAAATTCCACCTTGGGTTTACCTGATTTACCACTTTTCGTCGTAATAAGTACCACTCCATTTGCTGCAGAAGCCCCATAAATTGCTGCTGCAGAAGCATCCTTTAAAATCTCTATACTTTCTATATCGTTAGGATTGATACTATTCAGCGGATCGCGATCTACCCCAGCCTTATAATCATAGCCCGCATCTGATAATCCCGGATCTGCCGTTGTGTTATTTTGCAAAGGAACCCCATCTACCACATAAAGAGGTGCATTGCTACCATTAGGAGAAACTGCACCACGAATATTAATAGAGACTCCAGCGCCAGGTTGAGCAGAACTTTGAATTGCACTCATACCAGAAACCTTTCCTTGCAACATTTGGCTTACACTAGATGAGCTAACTGCATTCAGTTCATCAGCTTTCACTGAAGCAATAGCGCCTGTAATATCTTTTTTACGCGAGGTACCATATCCTACCACTACAATCTCATCCATCACTTCCGTATCTTCTTTCAAAGTAACGGTCAGTGATCCTGACTTAATTCGAGAGGCAGCAAATTCCTGACTCTTATAGCCAATATAACTAACAGCCAGTGTTCCACTTTCAGAAAGCTCCAATACAAAATTTCCATCAAAATCGGTCACGGTACCATTGGTAGTTCCTTTTTCAACTACTGTTGCTCCAATGATCGGCTCCCCATTAGCATCCTTTACTGTTCCTGTTACCTTTTTTCTTTTTCCTGAAGTAACCTGCTGTTGGCTTCCTTTTTTGATTACAATATTTTTACCTTGAATTTCATACGATACATTCTGCCCCTTCAAAATCTGAGCAACCGCATCCTTCAACTGACTGGCATTAATTGAAACCGTACGGTCTGTATCCACATCACCAGCTATATATACGAAAGAATAACCACTCTTGGTTTGAAGTTCCGTCATCGCCTTCTTCACCGATACATTGCTCATTTTCAACGATATACTCTGTGAGTATATGCTTAGATTAAGGCATAGCAAAGCCCCGGCCATTAACATGGCTTTTTTTCTGTAATTCATAAGCTTAAATTTTAAGATTAAAAATTTCTGATAAAAGGCGTTTTACAAGGAATGTTTTATTACTTTTGCCACATTCCTTAGAAAACATCTTAAAAACTAACAAGTTAGAAAGAACTAAGGTATTGCCGGAGGAACTTCCCCTTCTTCCGGCTTTTTTTTATGTTCTTTCGCCAAAAGCCAAATTAAGTATCCACTTTCTGCATAATTTAAAGATTTAGTGTGTTTAACAAACGGTTAATATAAGGTTATTTCCCGGTCTTTCTGCTTATAGCGTATTTTTCCGGTTTTTTCTAATGCTTCCAAAATATCTTTAATACCTTGTTCACCCCGGCCAAAACTTCCATAAAAACGGAAATCCCGAAGAGAATCTGTAGCAAAGGTTATATGTACATCGTAGCTGCGTTCCAGTATCTTTACAACTTCCGGCAACGGCAACTCATCAAAGAACAACTTGCCGGAAGTCCATTCCAACACATTCTTTACTTCTTTTGCTTCTTTTGTCATACGGCCTTCAGCCTTGTCCAACGTAACTTGTTCATTGGGAAGCAAAATCATCTCTGCTTCTGCCCGCAAACGATTATCCAACGCCACTTTTCCTTCCAGCAAAGAAACAACTGCTTTTTCATCATTCGGATAGTCGCGAAAATTAAACTTGGTTCCTAATACTTTGACCGACAAAGAAGGAGTCTGCACATGAAACGGCAGTTTCTCATTACGCTCTACCTCAAAATATCCTTCTCCACTTAATTCCACTTCACGGTTGTCTACTCCAAAGTCCTGCGGATAGACCAGACGGGAACCGGCATTCAGGACTACCAATGTACCATCGGGCAAACGGAGGCGTGTCTGTGCACCGAGAGGAGCTTCTACTTCTACCTGAGTCAACGCATTTTGCAGGTTGCTTTCTCCCTGACGATAAGAGAAGAAGGAAATAAGGCCCACCACCAACACTGCGGCCGCATATTTATAGATTGTTTTCCAATCTATGCCTTTCTTGGATTGCTTCTGAGCTGTACTTGCAGCGACCCGTTTCCGGAAGGTTTCAAAAGCGCGGTCAGCATCGTAACGCGTACGTTCTTCCTCCTGCACGGCAGAAAACCAGATTTCCTGCTGCTGCATGAAATAACGTCGGTTTTCTTCAGAACTGGTAATCCATGCGTCCAGTTCTTCGCGTGCTTCCTTGCTCAGACCTTTACTCAGAAAAGCGGCAATCAGTTCGTCGATATGTGAATTTCTTTCTTCCATTTTCAGGGTTTCTATAGGTGAGACGAAATTTTCGCCTGAGCGGGTAGGCGAAAAACGTAATTTTTTTACTTGAAAGTCGAAAAAAATAAAATCAGGATAATCAAATATTTCCCGAGTTCTGAATGAAGAGATGATAATGCACTCTTTATGTGATACTTGACTGTATTAACAGAAATATTCAGCTCTGTAGCGATTTCTTCGTATTTTTTCCCCTCGAAACGACTTTTGATAAAAACTTTCCGGCAGACTTCCGGCAAATTCCGGATGGCATGATGAATTTCTTCTTCCAGTTCATGTTCCAGCAAACTTCCCAGAGGATAATCATCCGAGAGCAGATAGCGCATTTCTCCTTCTTCCGGAATAGAAGAAAAAGCCACTTCCGTACGTTCTTTCTTGGAGGACAGGTAATCCATGCAGTGATTCCGCACAGCACGCACTAAGTAACTGCGTAAGGAAACTTGAATGTCGAGTGTCTCATGTACTTCCCACAGATGAAAAACGACATCTCCCACCAGCGTTTCAGCCAGAAAATCATCTCCCACATATTCACGCGCTATGTGACACAACAAGGCATAATGATGACGGTAGAGGTATTTATAAGCCTCTTCATTTCCTCGTTTCAGTTGCTCTATGATAATTCGTTCCGTAATTTCCATCTGTGTGTCGTAGCGTAAATTCAGTTTATTCAAACATTTTCCGATAATAGGCGGCTTTATCTGTTATTTGTTTCCATTGTTCTATCCCATTGATGGGGGAAGAATGTACCCGCTCATAAAACGCGATTTCCTCATGAAGCAGACGGAAATCATTTTGCATCAGTGAAAGATTCAGTGCTTTTTCAATTCGGGCAAAACCATACATCAGAGAATCTTGTGCTACCTGCTGAATTTTTATCGTATAGGCAGAATCGGCTCGCAAAAAATCTCTTCGGGCAGTAAGCGTATCTCCCTTATAATCTTCGAGTACAGCTTTCAGGTGAAGCAATTCGGACGACATGGAATCGCTCATACATCTATCCATTTCACGCAACAAGTCCAATACTTCCTGCAGGCGCCAGCTCTGCAACAAATAGCGATATTTCAACAGATAAGTCTGCTTGTCAGGACGTAAAGCCAATGCACTATCCAGTTTCTGACGGATGAGTGAATCATGAATACATACTTGCGGATGCGACTTGTCAATTGGCCGATTCCAAAACAAAGAATCACTTTGCATCAAGCTGTCAGCCTCCAGCACAAGTGCATGCACAACTTTTGGTATATCAGACGCATCATCTGATTTCTCATGCATACATGCAGAGACGATTCCAGTCAGACAACCAGCCATTAAAAAGAGTTTTGCATCCATAGTTCGAAGATTGGTTTTGCGCAAAGTTAATTTTTTCATTTATACCAAACATAAAAATGCAAAAGAATCTAAACAAAAACAGAAATCTCCCTACGAAAAAAGTCATTCGCCAATAACAAATTCTCTGTTTCACACTGTGGGATACAAAAACCACAGTGTGGGATATATATTTCACAGTGTGGGATACAAATCCCGCACTGCGAAACAGAGAATATAACAAGACAAAATGGAGTATTCACAGAAGCATCTGAAAACTATATCTGGTGAGATTCAGATTATTTCTTCAGACTTCTTTTTACTACTGCAGGTACGCCGGCTGCCAGAGAATCATCGGGAATATCTTTGGTTACAACACTGCCTGCTGCAATGATACAGCGATTGCCAATGGTCACTCCCGGACATACTACCACATTTCCGCCCAACCAGCAGTCCTCACCTATCGTAATGGGATAGGCGGTTTCCTTTTCTTCACGGCGCTCCACATAATCCATGGGATGCTGAGGTGTATAGAACTGACAATGGGGACCTATCAGGGTATGTTTTCCAATACGGATATAGCCTCCGTCGAGCATGATACAGTCATAGTTCATAAACACATTTTCCCCTAAAATGATACCTGTACCATGGTCACAATGGAAAGGCGGACAGATAGTAGTGCTTTGCGGAATGCCGGGAATCAGTTCTTCTATCACCTGACGGTAGTCTTCATCGTAGATGGTCATGGAGCGCAAACGGGCACAAACTTTCTTGGCGTGTACCAGACTGGCATGTATCTCAGAGTCGGAAAAATAATAGAGTTCCTGACTGCGCATTTTTTCGTATTCTGTTTTCATAGGCTTTAACACTAAAATTACCAGACTCAAAGGTAGAGGGATTTTTGTTTATTTGCAACGAGATTTGATACTCATTAATTTTACTACATATAGGTAAAAACAAGAAAAGCCCTGAAAATGCGAATACACACACTTCAAGGCTTATACTTATATGTTGAGAATCTTTTACAAGCTATAATATCTTATAATCATATCATTGCTTTATCAGTGTCATTGTATATTCTGTATCACTATCCCATTCTCCTGCATAATCATGCCAAGTGTATTTATAAGTGGCCTGATTGCCAGAAATAGAGATTGTGCCTTCTATATAATCATCATGATTCAGAATAATTTTCAGCTTATCGTCGTTCAAGGTATAAGAACAGTCAGAAGATATTTCATCATCTTCCCAGATTAAACCTCCGTCAGCCTTAAAGGTAAATTTACCAGAACGCATATCCTCATCTGTGGTGGAAGTATAGCTCCATGTACCTTCTATAGCTGAAGTTGCAGCTCCATTTTCATCGTCACCACAAGACGTGAAAGTTACACACATCATCATGGTCAATAAAACCATGCCCATTAATTTTAATGCTCTCATCTTTATTGACATTTTGCTCCTATGTTCCCTCATCAGAGCGTTATTAATTTTTTAAGTGCGAGGAACATGAACTTAATCACACACTCTTTATTTATAATCATTATTTCTTTAATAAAAACAAGAAACCCTTGCAAGTTATCACTTACAAGGGTTATTCTTTTCTTTGTACCCAGACCCGGTACAAGGCATAGAAATCATAGGAAAATAAAAGAATTTATTTTCCTTATTATCAGCTATTTGCATCTTTCTTATTTTCTCCATTTTTGCCATATTTTGCCCATTTTCTGTTATTCAGTACACTTTTAGTACACTTTGAAATTCCATTTTCTTTTGTACCTTTGCAATATCGAAAAACAAAAGAAAATCAATCATTTAGTGTAATCACCCGGTTACGGTATCTAAATCGGGATAAAACCTCTAAACAATGGCAAAGTTAGAAAATAAAACGAAAGAAAACCCTAAATTGGAGCAAAACAGGCTGTCGGACGGCAGAATTAGTTTGTATCTGGAGTATTATTTGGGTAGAGAGGAAAAGCCTGTATTGGATGAAAACGGTAATCAGGTGTATTATGAAAGCGGTAAGATGCAGGGAAAGCCGAAGTTCGCTATCAAGCATCACAGGCGAAAAGAGAACCTCAGCCTGTATCTGATAGAGAAGCCACGTACCCCTGCGGAACGCCAGCAGAACAAGGAAACACTGGAGCTTGCTGTAAAAATACGTGCCGAACGTGAACAGGAGTTTAAGGAAAGTATGTTGGGCTATCGCCTGAAAAAAGACCGGAACGTGAATTTCTTGGATTATTTTCAAGCCTATATCAATGACTACACCAAGAAAGACATTCGGATGGTGCAAATCGCCCTAAGCCGTTTCAAGGACTTTTTGAAGGAGTATTACCCGATGCACGAGTTCGGCATCAAGCCTGAACTTATCACGAAGGACATGATGGAACAGTTCGTAGCTTATCTGCAATCTCGGAGTGTGGGCGAAGGGGCTAAAAGCATCTTCCAGCGTTTCAAGAAGGTTATCCACTATGCGATTGACCACGATGTGATGCTGAAAGACCCGTGCAAAGGCGTTACCTGCAAGGCGGATAGCCAGATACTACGCAAGGACGTGCTTTCGCCGGAAGAAATCCAGCGGTTGATTGCGTGCCATTATGACAACGAGAACCCCAACGTAAGGCGTGCGTTTATCTTTTGCCTGTATTGCGGCTTGCGCTTCTGCGACGTGAAAGACCTTACCTATAAGAATATCGACTACGCTAACAAGCTGCTAAAATTTGAGCAGAACAAGACCAAAGGTCATTCCGCCAGTAGCGGTGTGGTTATTCCGCTCAATGACGGGCTTCTTTCGCTTGTGGGAGAACCGCCGGCAGACGGTAACAAAGACGCTCTCATCTTCAACCTGCCTTCGTATGAAAGTTGCTGCAAATCCGTCAAGCGTTGGGTGAAAAGAGCCGGGATAGATAAGCACATAAGCTGGCATTGCGCCCGTCACTCATTCGCCGTGAATATCCTCAACAATGGGGCGAACATCAAGACGGTTGCCAGCCTGCTCGGGCATAGCGGACTGAAACATACGGAGAAATACACCCGTGCGGTGGATAAATTGAAAGAGGAAGCGATAAACAGCCTGCCGGAATTAAAGTTTTAACCATAAAAGACTTACCTTTGCAATTATGGACTTTGAAGCATTAGTAAAACATATCAGCACGATACAAAGCACGTTGCAGGCGCAAGCCGCACACGCTGTAAACCTCGCCCTGACTGCCCGCAATTGGCTCATGGGCTGCTATATCGTGGAGTTTGAGCAAAACGGTGAAGACCGTGCCGCATACGGCGAACAACTGTTGAAGAAACTGGAACAGCGGTTGAATGTCAAAGGACTGAACGAGCGCAGGTTTCGTGAGTTCCGGCGGTTGTACCTCGTTTATCCGCAACTGAAAGAGCCTATCGCACAATACATATTGGCAGGAAGCGAAATTCGGCACACACTGTCCGCCGAATTTGCAGACCCAATTCGGCGGTCGCCAACCGCCGAATCTTCTCAATACATTCAATCGGCTCAAAACAAATGGATTACCCCACCCGAAAAGTTATTTAGCCGCCTATCCTCTACCCATTTGAATATAATTTCACCCATTGATAACCCTGTAAAACGTGCTTTCTACGAAATGGAAGCCATTCGGGGCTGCTGGTCAGTAAAGGAATTGGAGCGGTAAATCAATTCCCTCTATTACGAACGCAGCGGATTATCCCAAAATAAGGAAACCTTGTCTGCCTTGGTGCAGCGGCAAGCCATGCCGCTGCAGCCCAAAGACATTATTAACACGCCCGTTACGTTGGAGTTCTTGGGATTGAACGACCGTGCTTTGGTAACGGAAAACGACTTGGAGCAATCCATTCTGGACAACCTGCAACGCTTCCTGTTGGAAATGGGGCATGGCTTCTGCTTCGAAGCACGCCAAAAGAGAATCCTGATAGACGGGGATTATTTCTTTGCTGACCTCGTTTTCTATCACCGCATCTTGAAATGCCACGTCATTGTGGAATTGAAGATAGACAAGTTCCGTCACGAGTATGCTTCGCAACTGAATATGTACCTTAACTACTTCAAGGCGGAAGTGATGCAGCCTGACGACAATCCGCCTGTCGGCATCCTGCTCTGCACCGAGAAGGGCGACACGTTGGTAAAGTATGCTACCGCCGGATTAGACCCGAACATCTTTGTGCAGAAGTACATGATAGAACTGCCAAGTGAGGAAGAAATCAAGAAGTTTATTTCGACTGCAAACTATTAGCAATAAAAGCACTACTGGCGAAAAGAGAAAAGGATGGATATTTCTTCTCTTTTCGTCAGCACATTTATTACTGCCAACAAAAAACAGGTTTAGGTTGGTTTGGGTATATAGACAAAGGAACAAACTAAACTTGTAGATATTTTTAAGGTGCCTATTTTCATCATAAGAGTTAATTTGCTTAAACCTAATGGAAAAGGAATAGTCTAATAATTGATTAGGTTATTCCTTTTCGCTATCTTTGAAGTGGCATTAAGACAATAGGTTATGAAAAAATTGCTGTTCATATTGTTTGCATGGGTTGTTATGGAGGGGCTTTCTGCCCAGAATAACGACGGTGCGGATATGCCTGCATTGCTGGAAAATAAGGTGTGGAAAATGCAATTGCCACAAGACAAGCAATATGCTATGGAAATGGAATTTCGCGATGCAGGGTGGAGAAGCGTCTTTTTGTATGATGGTAAGAGAACGGAAACTTTTTATTCTTATTCTTTATGCGGAGATACAATCAAAGTCTTTGAATCGAGGAAAAACTATATTATCCAAGAACTGACCGACAGCACATTGATTTTTCAGTATCTGCCCGACACGCTGACCATTGGCGTTGGTCCGGTCAGATGCGTGACAGACAACAGCCTGCAAGGACAATGGGAGAATGAGAACCGCTTGGACAGTATTTGGCGTGCGGAAATCAGTTGGAATATAGGCGTTCTGGATATGTCGGGGAGTCCAGTCAAAGACTTGTCAACTATTGAGCCGCCACGATGGGCAAAATGGGATTATGACTTAGAGAAATATTACACTTCCCAAATGGTATATCCCGAAGAGCTGTTGAAGAAGAACCAAGCAGGATATTCCGTAGTCATGTTTTCTATCGACACTTTAGGGCTTCCACATAACACTTATATACTGACTTCTAGACATAAAGAGTTCGACAAAGAGGTTATCCGGCTGACAAAAGAGTTGCCGCATTGCCTGCCATGCAGGGACAAGGACGGCAAGCGGATGAAATGTTACTATGCGGTTTATGTGCCTTTCCTGCCACAACATTACCGGAACAGGGTGAAAGCGGACAGCATCGCGGAAGAAGAGCAGAAACACTGTTTTGTAGAATGGGAGGCAGTCTCTTCTTTTCAAGACGGAGAGCCGTGGTCTGCGCAAAACTACATCACCCGACATTTAAAGTATGACCCCACGTTATTGGGTGACAAACAGCAAGCAAGAGGCATCTATACGATGCGGATTAACTCGTATGGAGAAGTGTATGAAGCCAAAGTCTTACGAAGTTGCGGCATACAGGATTGGGACAACCAAGTATTGGAAATCATCAGAAAGATGCCTCGCTGGACACCCACCATCAATTATTATGGGAAGGGGGAATATCGGGAATCCGTATGGACTATACCTATCTTTTTTAAAAGGAACGGGAACTTGATAGCGCATACAGCTGAAAGTCACCTTGAAGTCGGCGTTCCTATATGCTATTTGAATGAACAAGGCGATACCATTATACCCTACGGCAAATACAAGTTCTGCCAAACGGATACCATACGGCACATAGGTTTTGTGTATGAGAACAGACAAAATGCACGAATCGTTTGTATAGACAATCAGGGCAAAGAATTGTTCTATGTGTACAAATACGATAACGGCCCCGACTATATCCGTGAAGGACTTTTCCGCATAATGGATGAGAACGGACTGATAGGGTTTGCCGATTCATCGGGCAATGTGGTTATTAAGCCTCAATTCAAGTTCGCGTTTCCTTTTGAAGAGAGCAAAGCAAAGGTTACATTCACAGGAGAACAAAAAGCAATATTCAACGGTGAACATTACGAATGGGTAAGCAATGAATGGCAATATATTAACAGGAAAGGAGAATTTATACAATGAAAACAATCATCTTATTCACAATGCTATCAAGTGCCGTCTGCCTGAGTTGCACCAACAAGCGGCAACAATCACAGCCGGAAGCAACGCCGGATAAGGAATCAGCTATCATCGGTGGAGGCGATACGGTTACAATGATTCAAGTAAGCGATATAAAAGCATCCAAAGAGCAAACAGTTTTGGAGGTAGATAGCACACTGGATATTGATTCTCCGCTTTCACAATCTGAAATAGAGAATTATGAAAACCGTGTCCGTATGCAACGACTCCCTAATGTTTCCATTACTTATGCGGATGCATATAAAATCAGAACGCAGCAATCTGTCTATTCACCAGAAACAAAAGAGATTGTCTTTGATGTTATTAATATGGATGGCCCTACAGCAGAACCAGAACATTACTGGTTGAAGCAATGGAAAAATGGTAAATGGGTAGATTTCCCGTTTATTGACAATCTTGTATTCTCGGGTGTAGGATATGATTTGGTAAAGAATGACATAATTTCTAAATCAATTCACATGTCAGCATTCAAATATCCATTAAAACCAGGAAAATATCAAGTGAATTTCTACGTATTCGCCAATATCTATACATATTGTAATCTTACTGATGAAAATATACTTTCCATTAAAGATACAGAAATGGACGAAGCCTTTGTTTTCAAGGTATTACCATCAACCAGTGATTCCATTCGCATTCTGTTTGAGAACCATACAAATCTGGATGTACAGCCAATCTTTTTACCGAGTATCAGTACAGATAAATTGTATATGGCACATCCTTTTGCACGTTCCGGTTGGACTGGAGAAGCAGACTATATGCGAAGTTGTGCCTGCTTGAAAGGCGGAGAAGCGATGTTATTCACCATTCCAGTTTCATGGGATGTAAACAAAATAACAGACAAGAACTATAAAAAACAATTCATGGCAGGAAAATTATTGCCGGGAAAATATAAAATAGGCCTGCAATTGGAAATTTATATGGATACAGAATTTGAAGTAAAATGATAGTATATGAAACAGAAAGTCTTATTGTTAACAATTTGCTTGCTGGCTATCCTTTCTCTGCAAGCGCAAACCAACGAGCGTTACATCGAAGTGACGGGTACATCGGAAATAGAAATCGTGCCCGACAAAATCCATTATCTGATTGAAATCCGCGAATACTTCGAAGAAGAATTTGACGGGAAGTCGAAGCCCGAAGAATACCGTACCAAAGTGCCTTTATCACAAATAGAACAAGGACTGAGGGAAGCTCTCGCCCAAGCAGGCATTCCGCAGAACGCTATCCGCACACAAGAAATCGGCGACTATTGGCGGCAGCAGGGGCAAGACTTTCTCGTTTCTAAGAAGTTTGACATCACACTGACCGACTTCAATCAGATAAACGAAATAGTCAAGCGCATTGATACGAAAGGGATCCACACCATGCGCATCGGCGAGCTGGAAAACAAAGACATGCTTGCTTATCACCAAAAGGGGAAGATTGAAGCATTGAAGGCCGCCCAAAAGAAAGCGACCTATTTGGTAGAGGCATTGGGTAAGAAATTGGGTGACGTGATACGCATTGTGGAAAAAGGCAGCAGCAATGCTTTCCCGTTTGCGCAAAGCAATGTCCTGTCATCCGATGCGGCCTCATTCGACAGTTTTCGCACCATCAAGAAGAACTATTCCATGCTGGTGCGTTTCGAAATCGTAGATTAAAGTAAGGTGGATGAAAATTAATGAAAAAAGCCGAAGTAAAGATTACCCCCTTTTACTCCGGCTTTTGTTATTGGTTAGCACTAAGGATTCCCCAAACGGTCAGCCTCCCTTTTCAATTGCTCTGCCTGTTCATTGAGCAGCCTTGCCCGTTCCAAAGCTTCCGCCTGCTTGCGGCAACGTTCCTCAAAGTCCAATACTGAATCCGTCAGGATACGGATGAAACGCTCGTCACGCTGCCACTTGAACTTGTTCTCCAGCCTTTCAAGGGTGCTGCCGTCCGCTTGTCCCTGCATCAGCAGGTAGCGATATTTCATGTCGTTGTCCTGCAACTGCCCCATCCGTTCAGTCAGACGGACATTCAGAAACAGGGACGTGGCACAGACAATCAGACCTGCCGAAAAGAGGAATAGCTTCGGGCGTACCAAAGAAGTTACTTTGTTGTAAATCCGCCGATGAAACGGTACGGGTTTGGCTTCTTCTTTTTCTGCCATGCGCTCATCATGGTACCGCTTCATTGTTTCCAGCATTTCCTTGAGACAGCCGAAAGTGGCTACTACATAATTCTTGACCTCCCCGAAAGATTGCCGTTGTTCCTGTCCTGATTTCCGCAGTTCGGCAAGCCGGGTCAGGATGTCTTGCAACTCTTTTTCGGGAACTGCCGGTCTTTTGCGTAATTCCGACAATGCCCGTTCTATAGACTCCAGCCGGGAAAGGGTTTCCTCTCGTCCGGCTGGTGTTACCTGCGCTTCCTGCTTCTCCTTCAGTTCTGTGACCATGGAGAGAAGCCCCTCTAAAATCAAATTTTCTTCCATATCCGTTTACAGTTTAAGTTGTCTTTTCTTTTTCTTCTTCTTTCTCAGATTCCAGTCGATTTCTTCGTCCGATGGAGCAGACGACGAAACATCAAACAGGCTGAACAAGCCGCCCATTGAAGGACTGTCGCTCCTCTGTGGCGTTTGTTCAGGCTCCAAAATGGGTGCGGAAACTATCTGCTGTCGGATATTTTCTGCGGCATCCATTCCTGCGTTTCCGAAATGCTTATCCAGCTTTGAGAAACTGAAACTGCGGTCTATTTCCGAACCCTTGAATGTGTATCCGCCTTTGATGAAGGATATGCCCTGCACCTCGCCCGTCTGCCCTTTGCATTTGAACCGGATGGTGATTCCCTTTTCCGCCAGCCGCTCCTGCAACTGCCGCCAATTACGGGATTTGCCGAGTTCATTTTTCACAGCCGTGTAAATCTCGTACTTCGACCTGTCAGGCTCTTTCAGACGGTGCCGCTTAACCTGCTCCTTGCCTTTGGCGAAGTATAGCCCGTGCTTGGCTTTCAGCTTCTTGCACACCTGCTCGTTGCGGTACATGTCGTTCCTGTCCGAGATGGTCTTGCCGTTGTTGTCTATGCGGTTGAACACGATATGCACATGCGGATGCTCCCTGTCTTGGTGGCGCACGATGATGTACTGCGTATCGGTGATTTTCATCTCGCGCATATACTCTTGCGCAAGTTGTATCATCTTCTCGTCCGTCAGCTTGGGCGCATCGTTTACCGAATAGCTCAGCGCGATATGTCCGACTGGCTTGCCCAGACGGGGATTCATGGAGGCTTGTGCGCAGAAGCAGCGGATGATGTCCTGCCTGCTTTCCGCCAGTACTCCGTCCGCATGGAGCAAGACCGCCTGCTGCTTGCCCAGCACGTAGTCCACACAGCCCTTAAAACCGCTTCCTTTCCTTATTTTTCCAATCATCCGACAAATGGCTTATGATTTCCACTATCCTGTTCTTGAGTTTCACCAGTTCGACCGCCACTTTCGCAAAGCCTCCGGCATTTGCCCGGTGCGCCAGCTGGTTGATGTTGTTCGCTTCGCCTGCCAGTTTGCGGAGGATGTCCGTATCCTGCCTGTTCAGCCGGGGCGTTATCTCTGCCGACACGACAGCCTGCCGCACATACTCGCTGACACGCAGCCCGGCTTCTGATGCCCGCTTCCTAACGGCGTAATACTGCAACTCGGTCAGCTTCGTGCTGACCACACGTCTTTGCTTGTCTATCCGGTTCTTTGCCGGACGACCGCCTGATTTGTTCCTTGTATCTGTCATACATTTTTGTCTTTGGAAGTTGTCTTGAAAATTGCGACCGACGGGAGCGGTTTCCTTTGCGGGGAGCAAAGCAAGGCGGTTTCGGTCTACCGAAACATAACCTTGCTCCCCCTAAGAAACGTCTGCCCGTTGCTCACAGTGTCTATCTCCGCCGGGTTAGATTCCCCTGCCTTTCTTCTGCCTTAGCAGCAGTTTCTGTCCGTTTTTCTGTTCCTGCTTCCTGCCGCACAGGTAATCGTTCAGGTCGGAATATTCCCGGTAATTGTGCGAGAAATCCCGTACCCGATAGGAGTATTCCGCTGTGATGGCTTGCGTTGCCCGGATGCCTGCCCCGTCATTGTCGAGCAGGCAGTGGATGCGTTCATACTGCCCCAATGCGTCAATGGCTTTCTGTACATTGGCGGTGGAGTTGAGTATGACGTAATCCTGCCTGTCAAGGTTGGGCATGACAGGGCAGTTCTTTGTCCTTAGCGTGAGGAATGAAAGATAATCCATGAAGCCTTCGAACACCAGGCACTTCTCCCTCGGTTCGCCCTGTTGCTGGATATGGGTGATGTCTTTCGGGGCGATGCAGCCTTTGAAAAAGGAGTTGCGCACCTCGTAGCCGCCAGCCACATTCGGGAAACCGATGGCGAAGTAGGGCTTGCCGTCATGAGTGAAACGCAGTTCCCTGCATTCTCTTTTTGCCAGTGTAAGGTCAATGCCACGCCCCTGCAAGTAACGGAGCAATGCCGGATGGGTGAGGTCACGGACTTCCAAATGTTGAAAACTCGGTGCCGACCTTTGCTGCCGAAAAGAAAAACTGACCGGGTGGACATGCTGTGCCTGTTCTGCTATCCGGTTTAAGAGGCACGGCAGATGGTCGGAACAGTAAAGTTCCTGTGCCAGTGCGATGATGTTGCCGCCTTTGCCAGCCCCGAAGTCATACCATTGTTCCCGTTCTGTGTTTACTTTAAAGGATGCTTCATGTTCCTCCCTCAGTGGCGATTTGTACCATAGATTCGCTCCCTGCTGCTTGACGGGTGAATATCCCAGACTGTGCAGGTAATCGGTGATGGGTATTTTCTTTGCTTCTTCAATGTTCATAATGCAAACTTTTTAGTGGATGATGAATAATTGGGAAGTGTACCAGTCCGGTTTAGACCTTCATATATACGCCCGTACTGTACCGGACTTGATTGCCGGGAGTGACGGGAAACGGGAAGTCTGTTCCCCTTATATATATGTCCGAACTAAACCAAACCTGTTTTAGTAGTGAAAATCGGGATTGTAACGGTATCCCTTTCCTTCCTTTACAATCATACGCTTGTTCACGAGGAACGTGTTCAATGCCACGAGGACATTGCGTCCCCGCTCGTAGCCGATGCTTGCATAGCCCTGCTTCAACGCCTGTATGACGTTGGAATAGCCCTGCACGGTGCGCTTGCCGAAACCGTTTTCCAACGCCGTGCGGTGCTGCTGTTCAGTCAGTTCCGTAAGCGGGAAACTTTTTTCCTGCTTGGGCTGCTGGAATACATAGCCGTCCACGACTTCGGGCAATGCGCTGTCGTTGATGCGGAAGGCGAAAGGCTCGAAGTCCCGGTCACGTATGTGCATCGCCTTTACCTCGCTGATGTTCCCGTCCTGCGTGCTCTTGGTGATTTGCAGGACGGTTTCCGCCTTGTTGTTCAGTTCCGTGCCGATATGCCCCCTCGTATTGTCATCCCCCTTGTTCAGATGCAGCACGGTATGAATGTGCAGGTTGTATCCGCTTGACCAGCGCATGAGCAGGTTAATCAGGTCGGTCGATTCGCTGGGGCTGTTGATGTCATACATCAGGTCACGGATGCCGTCAATGATGAGCAGCCCCACATCGGGCATGTTCTCCAGCATATACTCGATAATCCGCTTCCGCATGTCAGGGGTCTGTTCCCGAAGTACGATGAAAACAAAGTCGTCCCTGTCCTGGTCGGTCGGCAGTCCGGCAAGCCGCAGGATGCGTTCCATCACCTTGTGGCAATGGTACCTGCTCTGTTCGGTGTCCACATAAAGGATTTTCCGTTTGTCCGGAGGCAGGCACGCCGAATAGTGCAGCACCTCGTCATTGGTCAGTGCCGCTGCAACGATGGCGGAGATGTTGAACGTCTTCTTGCTTTTCGCCTTGCCTGTGGATGCGCTGAAGTTGCCCAGCGTCCCGATGGTGGAACCGTTTACCCAAAGGATTTCAGGCGGCACATCGTAAGTGTCCGTCACTTTCAGGCGGATGCTTTTCCAAAGGGCAGCAAATTCTTCCTTCTTCATGATGGTGTCCCCTTTAGCCTCCGTGCTTTTCTTGTTTTCCATGGGCTTTATTTCTTTAAGGGACGGTTGAGAACATACTTCTGCGCTTCCTGCTCTATCTGCGTTTTGGTCTTTACCGGATTCTGGCGGAGCCATGCTTCCAGTTCGGACTTCTCAAAATAAAGCATCTTCCCCTGCGGCTTGTAATGGGGAATCAGATTGCCCGAAGTCAGCTTGTAAAGGTAACTTTTGGACAGGTTGAGGAATGTGCTCGCTTCATCAAAGCTAAGCACGTTCTTGGTTAGGAACAACATTCTTTCGAGTTCTTCCACTCGCATTTCCAAAGTTTTTTCCATATTGCTTGAAACTTTTTGGTGAAACAATATGAAGGTGCGCACCCTCGTTTTATTTTTGATGGAGCAAAAATCGGCATCCTCCAAAACATCAACACATAAGTTACGGGTAACTCACGTGAAATATTTTTGTTTTGACCTATGCCGACATGCCGCATCGTTTTGTTAACGGGGGCAAAGTTAAAGGCTTGGAAATGAAGTCTAATTGAGCTTTGTTTGACCGCTCAGACTATGCTCAACCTTTTTGCAGTTGCTTGATGTATTTGTCTATGATTTCGTATCCTTTCGGGTAGATGCACTTCACGTTGTCTGTCGCGCTCGACAAGTCGCTGCGTGTGAGGTATTTGTCTTTTATCTTGGCAAGTACCAGCTTGTTGTTGGCTATGACGGACTGCCACTCATAAGCGATATAGTTGTAGCAGCTAAGCTGCATCATCAGATAAGCCAGCAAGCGGTTGTTGTTGGACTTCAATACCCCGTTCAGTTTGCAGGCGAAGAAGTCCGAAAGGATTTTCGGGGTGATTGTCGTGGTGAATATGTGCGCTTCGTTGATACATTCGACCAACAGTTTGATTTGTTGCGTTGTAAGGACTGATTTGAATGGATTGGATTTCCCGACTATCTTGGTCGGCTCAGGCTGTGCCTTCTCTTCTTCTTTTGGCTGTTCTTCTGATTTCTCATCCAAAGGAACAGAGGCATGACTGGCGTCCTCCGATTGTTGGAGGTATTCCAGATATTGGGTCTGCATGACAAGGCGCACAATGGAAGAAAAGAACGGAAGCTGCTCATCATAGCAAGTAGAAGATTGCAGGTATTTGTCCATATCAGAAGAAGAACATTGGAACGAAATATATTTTTTCCGCTCGTCAAAAGAGAGATTCTCGAAGAAACCGCTTTCCCAAAGGAAGTCCGGCATCAGTATGTCAAAACGTATATTGTGCAGGGCACGGTTCTTTTGGCATAGGGATACAAGGTTCTCGGTCACGTTGAAAATTTCTTGCCGGATGTAGTCATTCATTTGCGCTTCCGTCAGGTATTCACGCTTTAAGGCAAGCGCATTAGTTTTCATCCCGTATTCATGGGCAACACATTTATCAAGTAACTGCTGTATCTTTTTGAAGTTGGTTTCTCTGAAATCTTTCATATACGTTGTGCATTAAAATCGGTTTGGGTTACAAAGATAAGTGATGGATACCGTTTTCAAAGCAAACAAAAGCAGGAGAAAGGAAGAAATATGCAGCATCTTTGTTAATAGTGGTGCTAAAACAACGAAAGTACCCTTTCTTCTTCTTTTCGTCAAGAAGTACACTTTTAGTACGCCCGATAAAAAGAAAAATCCCTGATAATCAACCGATTATCAGGGATTTGAAGTACCCAGACCCTGTACAGAACCGCTGTTGCCGTATTGGTTCACTTCAGGGTCCATACCTGAATAGCTGGTCCAGGTCAGCAAATTGCTGGCGGTAAAATAAGGCTGTACGCGGCTGATGCCCCATTTCTTGAACTGGCGGCAACGGATGTTGTAAGAGAGTGAAATGTCTTTTACACGCAGGTAGCTGCCGTCTTCCACAAAGTAAGTGGAATTCTTGATGTTGAAGTTGGCTTTCGGGACATTCGTAATCTGTCCGGGAATTCTCCAGCGTTTCAATACTTCCGTTGACTGGTTTTTACCGTCATACATACCTTCGGTTTCCATACGGGACACATTGAAGATGTCGTTTCCGTAGCTTCCTTGGATGAAGATGCTCAGGCTGAGGTCTTTCCATGTAAAGGTGTTTGTCAATCCGTAGATGAAGTCGGGATTCGGGTCGCCGATATAGGTACGGTCAGAAGTGGAAATCTTGCCGTCTTCGTTAAGGTCGCGATAAACCAGGTTACCGGTTTCGGGGTCTACACCGTCGCTGATGTAGCCGTAGAAACCACCCAAAGGACGTCCGGGCTCATTGCGTACGATATTTTCTTTCACCACCTCGGCACTGCTTGCTGCTGTATAGATTTTCTGCAATGACAGCTTGGTCAGCTTGTTCTTATTGAAAGAAATGTTGAAGTCTGTATCCCAAGAAAACTCGCCGGTCAGGTTATGGGAGTTGATGGCGAACTCGAATCCCTTGTTGGTCATCTCGCCTTCGTTACGGGTGATGCTGGTGGTTGCTGCCGCACCAGCAGGCAGACTTACATTCATCAACATGTCTGTAGTTTTCTTGTAATAGTAGTCCATGCTGAAGGTTAGTCTGTTGTTCAGTACAGTCAAGTCAAGACCGATGTTCGTCTGGTTGGTAGTTTCCCATTTCAGGTCACTTGTTCTCAGGTTGGCCTGGCTGATACCGGGAACTGCATGGTCGTTACCTTCTTCAAACCAGGGTATGCGGTTGATGTTGTAACGTTGCAGATACGAGTAATCGCCTATACCGCTTTGGTTACCGGTCTGTCCCCAGCCACCGCGGAGCTTCAAGTCATCAATCCAAGCGATGTCTTTCATGAACTTTTCCGACGAAATGCGCCATGCAGCCGAGAAGGAGGGGAAAATACCCCAGCGATGGTCGGGATGCAGCTTGGATGAACCGTCGGCACGCATGTTCATGGTAAGCATGTACTTGCTGTCATAGTTGTAGGACACACGGGCGAAATAGGAAGAGATGGCCCACTGTGAAGCTCCTGTTCCGGTACCGTCCCATGAAATTTTATTGGCAGCGTTCAGGGTCTGTATTTTATCGTCCCGGAAATGTGAGCCGTTTATCCAGCTGTTGGTATAGTCCGATTTGGTATAGGAAGAACCTGCCATTACGTCGATGCCGTGCTTCTTGATATTGGTATTGTAAGTCAATATATTATCGAAAACCAACACGGTATTCATATTCCGGTTGTCAGAGGCTGTACCGAAGCTGTTGCGTCCGTCGGTGGTCGATATTGGATCGAGGAATGTGGTGCTTACACCGTTACGGCGGTCCAGGGCTACGGATGATTTCAACTTCAGGTTGGGCAGAAAGCTGATGGTAGCGGCTCCGGATGCGATGAGGCGGTTCTCCTTGTTCTTGTTGTTTTTCTGGCGGGCCAGGTTTTCCATCGGGTTCATGATATTTACCCCGTAGAAGTTCTTATTGTATTGATTCGGCTTTTCAGGGTCCCAAATAGGAGCATAGGTCGGTGTGTTGATAACCGAGAGGACTACACCGCCACGGTTGGCACCCGTACCGGAAATGATGCCGGTGTTTCCGATATTGTCGGAGTAGGAGATATTGGCACTTACGTTCAGCCAACTGCGTATCTGGTTGTCAATGTTGGCACGGAAGCTATATCGTTTGAAGTACGTGCCTTCCAAAATGCCTTTTTCATTCAGATAACCGGCAGAGAGGAAGTATTTCATCTTTTCGTTTCCGTTAGATACGGACACCTGGTAGTTTTGGGTCTGTCCGGTTTTGTAAACTTCATCAAACCAGTCTGTCTGGTCTGTTAGACCTTCAAGGGCAGCGGGGTTGACAGCCCCGATTTCTTCCTGTAACTCACGGTATTGTTCTGTATTCAGGGCATCCATGCTCTTGGCTACTTTCGTCATACCATATTGTACGTTCAGTGCCACTTTGGCATTGCCTTCTGCTCCGGCTTTGGTCGTAATCAGTACCACACCGTTGGCTGCACGCGAACCATAGATGGCTGCCGATGAGGCATCCTTTAGGATAGAGAGACTTTCAATGTCGTTGGGAGAGAGAAAGTTGATGTTGTCCACGGGCACACCGTCCACTACGTAGAGCGGGTCGTTGCTGCCGTTGAATGAGGTGGTACCACGTACGCGGATGCTCATGCCTCCGCCCGGTTCACCGCTGGGTTGCATAACCGACACGCCGGCTGCTTTGCCTTGCAGGGCTTGGGCTGCCGATACAATGGGGCGTTGGTCCAAATCCTTTGTAGAAACCGTGGATACGGCTGTGGTTACGTCTTTACGCTTCACACTTCCATAACCGATAACTACCACTTCGTCCAGCAGTTCGTTATCTTCCTGCAATGTGATATTCATGTTGGTGGTTGCTTTTACCTCTATCGTTTTGTAGCCGATGAAGGATATTACCAGTGTGGCATTCTGTCCTACACTCAGGGAAAACTCCCCGTCCAGATTGGTAACAACACCGTTGGCGGTACCCTTTTCCAATACGGATGCGCCAATGACCTCCAGGCCTGCAGCATCTGTTACTTTACCCGTAGCTGTCAATCGTTGGGCAAATGCATTTGTTGACATTAGCAGTACGAGTAATGTCAAAAGGAGCTTGTAACTCCGCGTAAGAAGATTTCTTGTAATCATTCTCATAGTACTTTAATTGAAAGATTTAATTTATTATTAGAAAAGTATGTCCTAATAGAGATTGGTGGTTTTCCATAGTACACTTTTCTTTCTGTGCTGCAAAGATAGCGGACAACCCTATTCGTCCGATAGGCAGGTAATATGGAGAAGTAAGTCTGTGTGAAATGTAAATATCAGATATATAATAAGTTGTATTCTTGCTGATTACTGTGTAAAGTAAAGGTCGGCCACTATGGAAGGAGGTCTGTATATACTGTTTTGTCGCTTTGAGCGGTCGAAATATCTCTTAAATTTCATGTACTTTTTAGGGTGGAGGTAGTTTATGTTTAGATAGATTAATTTATCTTTGTGCTCTCAGCCTTATATAGATAATAGAAATGAAAAGAAAAATCATAGCTTTACTATTTTTGCTGATGGGGTGTACCTTTCTGAATGCGGCACCTTACAGTGAAAAGATAAAAGAACTGCTGGTGCGTCTTGATTCTCTGATTGCGCAAAAAAACACGTTTGCTATGCTTAAAGAGGCGAAGATTGCCCAGTTGCACAAGTTGCGAAAGGATGTGCGTACTTTGGAGGAGAGATATTGGCTGAATAAAAATCTTTATGATGAGTATTGTGTCTATAATGCCGATTCTGCAATGAATTATGTGGCAGGCAATTTGGACATAGTTTATAAGCAGAATGATAAATACCGGCAGATGGAGTGGAAGATAAAAAAGTCTTTTCTGTTGGCTGCCACCGGTCTGTTGAAAGAAGCCCAGGATGAGTTGGACGGAGTCTCGGGCGGTTCGCTCCCCAAAGAATTGTTAGTGGACTATTACGGACAAATGTTGTATCTGTATTCGCATTTCAATCAGTATACCGGTAGTGAAATGGGTACTTTGCATGAACATTATGCACAGTTGGAGCGTGTTTACAAGGACTCTTTGAATATGGTTCTTACCCCTGAAGACCCCTTGTTCTTGTGGTATAAAGGGCAGGTAGTACAAGGTACGGACAGTATGTATGTTTTTAAAGAACGTTTGCAGAAGGGAATTCTTAATTCTGCATTCGACACTCGGCGCGATGCCATGAATGCTTACGTGCTGGCCTGCTTTTATCGCGAGTCCGATGAGCAGGAAAATTATCTGACTTACCTGATATATTCTGCTATGGCCGATGTACGTATCTCCAATAAAGATATTGCTTCGTTGGAAGAGCTGGCGGGGGTACTTTTTAGTTTGGGTGATATTGACCATGCTTATGTCTACATGAGTTACTGCTTGCAGAATGCCTTGGCATATCGGAACCGGGTGAGGGTAGTGGGCATCTCTGCGGTGCAGGACACCATTCATCAGATCTATCAGGAACGTAATCAGAGGCAAGAAGCGCGGTTACGTATGTATTTGGTACTGGTCAGTGTCTTGTCTTTGATATCCTTGTTTGCCTTCCTATATATATACAAGCAGATGAAGCGGTTGAAGCAGTCGCGCCAACAGCTGAATGAGGCAAACAACCGCTTGAATAAGCATGTGGAAGAGCTTTCGAAAATGCACGGACAAGTGGCAGAAACGAATGTACAGCTTACTTCTTTGAATGAACAGTTGAGGGATACCAATAATCAGCTTCGTGAATCCAACTATGTGAAGGAGGAATACATAGGTTATGTCTTTTCCATTTGTTCCAATTATATCAGTAAGCTGGATGAGTATCGGAAAAATATCAATCGTAAGCTTAAGGCAAACCAGTTGGAGGATGTGAAAGCATTAACCGATACTCATTCTATGGCACAGAATGAGTTGAAAGAGTTCTATCATAACTTTGATGCTATCTTCTTGCACATTTATCCGGATTTTGTAAGTGACTTCAATGCCTTGCTCCATCCTGACGAGCAGATTGTGCTAAAAGATGGTGAGTTACTGAATACGGAATTGCGCATTTATGCTTTGGTGCGTTTAGGTATCACTGATAGTGTGAAGATTGCCGAATTCTTGCATTATTCACCTCAGACCGTTTATAATAATCGTTTGAAAACACGTAATAAGGCTATCATTCCTCGGGAAGAGTTTGCTGCCGTTGTGCGTTCTTTGGGTAGGGCACAGAAGTGGATTTGATAAAGGCTTCTACTGATTGTCGCAGTATGGTGCGTAGATGACACCTAAGAGTTAGGAAAAAAACTGCGATGTACTACCTTGTTTTTCTCTAAAAACTAATCTTTCCACAGCAATGTTCTTTTCTTACCACAGCTGTGGAAAGAAAGAAACGCGGGTGTGGTAAGAAAGAAACATATCTGTAGTGAGAAAAGTTGTTCAGTAGTTCTCGTTTAGTATCCGGGCTTTCCGGATGTAGCCTTTCGCAGGTTTATTGTCAGTTCTCTTTGGGCTCCTCAAGCGTGGTGCCGGCCGTTCAGTGGTCTATGTCAAGGGGTGAACTTATTATATTCCGATGCGCGCGCGTATATATATAATGTGTCCCCTTCCTTCCTTCCTTTCTTTCCCTTTAAAAAACATGCTTTAAAACATATCTATCAATCAGCTAGTTATGAAAAAGTTCACGTAAACCCTCAAAAAAAGCTTGTATATATTTTGCAGATGTCCGTAAAAGCGCTACTTTTGCATCCGCTTTCGGGAACGAAGGCGGCGATGTTTTGACATTCTGACAGTAAAACGGAGCGGTAAGCTTCCATTTTTCTCTTCTTTGCCATAGGTTTCTTTCGGAACTTCGGTCTTGGAAAAGAAAAATGAAAAAAACTTCCGGAAACATTTGGAAGTTATGCTTTAAAGTTCTTACCTTTGCACCCGCTTTTGAAAACGAAAGCAGCGCGAGTTGACATTCTTCTTTCAAGAAACGGTGACCGGTTTTTTTCTTCCTTTTTCTTTTTGCCTCCCTTTCGACAAGAGAGACGACGAGGAAAGAGAAAAAAGAAAAATAAAAAAAACTTCCGAAAATATTTGGAAGATATGCTTTAAAGTTCTTACCTTTGCATCCGCTTTCTGAAAAGAACAGCAATCGTGAAACGAGCGATCTTTGAACAGATTTACATAAACAATACAAGTAGTACAAGAGCAGGTGCTTCGCAAATTAATAATTGGAAACTAATGATTAAGGTGCGTCGTACCTGGGTAAAACAAAAGAACCGTCAATACTTATTCTATATAGATTAGGTAAAGATAAACTTTTTGAATTCGAGCGTCCTGAACAGATAATTAAGCTGTCGCACTTTAATTTTTAATTTGCGCAGTCACGATACTTTTACAATGAAGAGTTTGATCCTGGCTCAGGATGAACGCTAGCTACAGGCTTAA